>Ga0187843_10000140_pt1 | contig 57161 bp, 59 predicted proteins | sample SpaLakP09_SKY_43_FD_134516 | JGI IMG/M metagenome (GOLD analysis project Ga0187843, IMG submission 134516) | Oligotrophic lake water microbial communities from Sparkling Lake, Wisconsin, USA - SP09_SKY_43 | ecosystem: Environmental > Aquatic > Freshwater > Lake | place: USA: Sparkling Lake... | reverse complement strand
GACCAAAAATGAATCAAAAAAAGCAAAAAATTTAGAAATTGATAGAGAGGTGAAACCCCAGGAAGCGCACGAGGCAATCCGTCCAACTCACCTAGAAATGAGAGAATTAGGCGACGACAATGACAAAATCAAAGCAAGAGAGAAACGCATGTATAAACTTATTTGGGAGACCACCTTGGAAAGTTGTATGGCTCCAGCGGAATATTATTCCATCACAGCAAACATTAGCGCGCCCATGGATGCCAAGTATTCCCTCACTAGTGAATTACTCAATTTTTTGGGATGGAAAATTGTGGCAAACGATAAATCGTTGAAAGACGAAAAAGAAAACAAGATATATTATCACTTAAACAAGCTTAAACAGGGGACTACACTAAAGTATAACAAAATCACATGTAAATTTGTATTGAAAAATCTAAAACAACATTACACTGAGGCAAAATTAGTTCAATTATTAGAAGAAAAAGGGATTGGAAGACCATCTACCTTTTCGTCAATTGTCGACAAAATACAGGACAAGTCGTATGTGAAAAAAGAGGATATACCAGGAAAGCGTATTGTATGTAAAGATTTTGATTTGGAAGACGACACGATTCGTGAAACGGAAACCAGTCGTGAATTTGGAAATGAAAAGAATAAATTAGTGATACAACAAATGGGAGTCGTTGTCGTGGAGTTTTTGTATAAACATTTCAACGAATTATTCAATTATGAATACACCTGCGAAATGGAAACAATCTTGGATAATATAAGCAAAGGTGAAAAAATATGGACTGATTGTTGTAACACTTGTTTAGGCGAAATTGACGGGCTTATTGGTAAATTAAAAAATGCCGATGTCGAACATACTAACAAGACAACCAAAACTACCTCAGGAAAACGCGGCGATAAATACGAAATCAAAATTGATGATACACATAGTTATATTATTGGAAAATACGGTCCGGTCATTAAATGTACGCTGGACGCCAAAAAAACCATGTTTCTCCCAGTGAAAAAAGATATTGATATTTCTATACTAGAAACAGGCGGATACAAATTACAAGACCTGGTAGACCCCAACGCATGGACGGTTTCATCAAAAGGTGGTATTGGTGGTATCAATACGAATGTTCTAGGAACATATCAGCACCAAGATCTCATTCTTAAAAAAGGTAAATTTGGTTTGTATGTGGAATGGGGTGAAAACAATAAATCCTTGAAAGTTTTTGGAAATCGTCCCATAGAAAACATTAGCTACAATGATGTAGTGAAAGTCATTGAAGAAACAACCCCAAACGCAACAAGTAATACGGTTCGTAACCTCACGGAGACAATAAGCATTCGCAGAGGAAAATTCGGGGATTACATTTTTTACAAGAATGAGAAAATGTTTAAACCAGAATTTTTCAAATTAAATGGATTTCAAGATGATTATAAATCATGTGATAAAACCCGACTTATTGCCTGGATAAATGATACATATCATATCTATTAGATCGACGTGGTGTTTGTAATTATTAAATCTGAAAATTATATAATATTTTACATTATATAATTATCATGATGAGAGAAAACCGGACAACATACAAAAAAAATAAAAAATATTTTTACTTTTATGGTGCTCTTATTATTTTTGCCTTGTACTATTTACTTACCTTGTTAAGGAAAGAGGGGTTTATTGCTTCTATTTCAATGATGTAAATTTATTTATTTCTCCTGTATATTTTAAATTCACCAGAGTCATATAATTCTTCATAACCATAAGTTAATAACAAATCTTGCGCCTTTTTAGTAGTTTCCCAATTTGTATCATCAAAAACCCAAATACCATTGATTTTCACTTTTTTATGATATAATTCCACTTCATTACAACTAATTTCCTCTGAATGATTCGAATCCTGATGTAAAAAATCAATACTATCGTTTTCAAAATTAATAATCGCATCTGAACTTTTCATACGCAAAAGTTTAACATGTTTACATTCATATTTATTAAAAAGATTCAGCGTATAATTATATATTTCATTATAATCAATTTTACCCCACCATTCATCATTTGATTTATCATTTGAACCTTCCAGAGATGCGTTTTTCTCCCAAGCATCTATTCCAAATACTCTATTATTTGTGATAAATGATATAGGTAATAAACTTTTTCCACCAAATACACCTAATTCAACACAAATATCATTCGGCTTAATGTAATCAATCATCTTTAGTGCCTTTTCTTTTGTGCACCAACCGTGAATATTTTTATATTCGTCACTATAAATTAATTTTTTTACCCGGTCCATCTTATATTATTTATATAATATAACTAATATAATAATTATAAATCTTTTACGCATATTCCGTCGATTAATTTCATATTTACATCAAAATTTTGATTAAATAGTCCACCATTTTGTATTTTTTCTCTAAGTTCTTTTAAATTATAGTCATTTCCTTCTGCCCAGTATTTATCGCGGGTAAGTAAGTCTAATAATAAATGGCTTAAATCTTTTCTTCCATTTGGATCCCATCTTTTAACAACATTATATTTTTTCATTATATTTTTATAATTTTCATCACTTAATAAAGGGTCTCTTCTAATAAAAACATTTCCTTGATCGGCGAAATCCTCTGATTCATAAAACAATACCTTTTTTGAATAATATATCGGGGTTCCTGTTTTTTCTAAACGAATACCATAATTATAATCTTCACCTCCAAGAGTAGAATGTATTTCATCATATCCATTTACTTTTAAGATACATTCTAATGGAGAGGCAGAATAACCAAATAATGATGTTCCCGATATTTTATTTAAATCTTTATCGAAATATTTAATGCGTGAATCAATACCACCACCATGTTCTCTACATTTTGTTATCATACCGTTATCAACTGATAAATCATATACTTTTTTGTATGAAAATCCAACGACCATATTTTTATATGCGTATTCTAACATATATTTAAAGGAATTTGGATATAAAACACCAAGATCATCTATAAATAATAAATAATTGTATTTCGCATAACAAATACCTGTATTTCTAGGAATTGAAGCAGCAAAATAATTAACACTCGTTACTTTATGTTTACCTTGAATAAGCGAAGGTTTTGGTTCTACATGAACATATTCAAAACGCCCCCTAATAATTTGATTAAATAATTCTCTACGATACTCATCATATTGTAATTCATAATCAACAATGACTATTTGGATTTTAGATAAATCAAAGCCTTCATCCATTACCTGATTATATAACGAATCTATGAACCATTCAATTTTGGGGTCTTTTCGACATGTAATATAAATAAAAGAAAGCATTACTATTATAATATATTTATATATTTTTAAATTAGTTTTTATACCATTTTATATCATTTTTAATATACTCCATATCATAGACACAAACAATACTTTGAGTATCCATTACACTATATGACATAATTATTTCGTCACATACACCATTTTCATTTTCTTTGATTATCAATCCCATACAAAATTCTACTTTATAATTTTCAAATTTGAATAATTCGCTATAACAATCCAAATTCATATTCAAATCAAATACCGCAAAAAAATGTTGATAATTCACAAAATTCCCTTTACTCTGTGATTTATGTATTACAAACCACAATTCACCATCACGAGTTTTAAAACCACATGTGCTTCCTTTTGCTCCTTTAAAATAATCGGGAATATTGTATTTTATATCAATTATATTCAACTCATTAGAATCATAATCTATTTTTCCTATTTGTAATGGAAACCATTTATATACAATAGATAACTCATTATGATAGTCGAAAAAACTCCAATTTTTTTCTGTGGTGTATTCATTTAAAAACGCAGGATATATAATATTTTTATTTAAATTATATTTATTTGAATCAAACTCAACAGCATCACTTGAAATCAACATTTTTTGAGTTTTATTATCAAATGCCGTAGCCAAATAATATAAATTATCACAAAATTTAAATAATCGTAAATCTTCTATACCTTTGTATAACATATTGTTATACTTTTTTTCATCATATATAGATACATCATCTAAAAACAATTCTTCTGTAATTTTATTAAAATTTTGATCTACTTTAAACATACTATTTAAGGTAATCCAATGTTTGGGTTTTTTTACAATTTCCTTATCATTATTTGGTCTTTTTTTAAACATGTAATTGATATATCTAATATTAATAATATAGTGATTCTTATTACACGGACATGAAACAATTGTTGGAGAACCACTATAAAATTTATATGTTTCATTAAATATGTTGGTATTTATTGTTTTTGATAAATCTACTCGCATCTTGTATTTCAATATTGGGTAATTGTATATTTCTACTTTATTCCATAATTCCAAAGAATAATTTTTATAATCTATATTTTTATATAATATATGATTACTTGTATTAGTTGTATCATTTAATTTAATGATATTTCCACTATTTACTAATGGAAAAGTATTTATATTTATTTTTTCATGAAAAAAATTTATTAATAATTGATGTTTCATTATTTCAGATTCATGATTACCATAAAAAGATTTTTTACAGTTTATAACGATTTGTTGAATACATTTATTCATTATTGGATTATTTGGTAGACAAACGAATAATTCCAGGTTTATACTATTGTCTTCTTTACAATAATATTCTTTATTTGTCAATTCTAATAATTTGAAACCATTATAACATATATATTTGGCATCTATAAAAATTCCTCCATATATATATAACACACAAAAAGACCATAAATACATTTTATGTTTATAAGATGCGAATTTATCAAATGTGTATAATACATCTTCATGAAAATTATTTTTTAAAAAATCTATACACATTGAAATATCATATAAATAATGGGTAAATTCCGGATTTTGTAATTTTATTATATCTATATTTTTTTTTATTTGAACAGGTAACTCTACATCATGCCAAAATTGAAAAATATTTAAAGGAATAACAGAATATATTTTTTTATTACTTGTTTTATTACTTATATTTTTACAATATTTATTATCCGCTTTTTGAAATTCTTTTTGTTTTTTTATATTTTCAATTTGTTTTAATTTTATTTCATTTTTATCTTGTATTTTATTATCATTGATTTGATTTGAATCATTCTTTTTTATATAATTTTCTCTATTTTTTAATAATTTATTATAATTGAAAACAAACATGATAAATTATTTTATAATATACATCAGATAAAATAATTTATTTGTAAAAACGAATAACTCTCCACATTCGCATTACTTTGTTTTTCGTTTTAGATCTAAACAAGTAATTTCAAATGTCAATGCCAATGGCATATTTTGAAAATCAACAATTAACCCATTGTGATATCGAAATTCTATATTTAGTTTTCGTATACTATTCAATGGAGGCTCAAATACTTTGGGGTTAAAAAAACCACTACAATATGACAGTGCAATCGGCGTACTACCCACTGGTATTTTGCCAAACGCATATTCAACCGCCCCATTTGTGATGTTGGATCTTTGTGTATATACAGTATCATTAAATGGATACGTCATATCAATATTATTCCAACCATTAATTAACAGATAAATATAAGATTCGCCTAAAATATTTATTTTTAAGGGAGCCCTTACATAATAAGCATGAGCACCATTTAAATCAGGATTGGGTGTTAACCAATAACCATTATCTCCTGCAACAACATCTCCGTAAAAAAATCTAACATCCTCACCATTATCCTCTGCTTGTTTTGAGAATTCATTTTTTTTAAGGATAAACCCTAAATTATTTGGTAATCCCCAATTTGTATATTCTGTAAATCGTTTCGCATTCACACATAATGAATTAAAATATTCCTCTTGTTCTGTATAAAAAGTTGAATTATTTGTAATTTCAAAAGCGGAGCTCCTATTACCAAACCATAAATATTGACTTACATAATTATAAACAATTACAAATTCATTATATCCAGTAAAACTATCTAAAAGAGATGGCTGATTATCTAAAATATATTGTTTTAAATATTGAGTAACAGCCCAATTGAATTTATTTGTTAATTCGGTGGCTAATTGACCTACACTATAAAATCCAGATTCAATCTTAAACCTATATTCGTTTTTTAAATTTGCTACTAATCCATAATATATTAATTGTTGTAATGGGTCTATAGATCCACCGGGTGGTATATTTGCCAATGGATTATATATATCTATAAATCTGAAAACCATAAAAACATTATTAAATAATTCATTAAAAGTGTCAATATTAATAGGAAGTGCTAATTCAGAAACATTTAACGTTTTTACGTTATAAAAATCACGAGGTAATTCAATCTCAAAAGTAGACGAGTTTGGGTATTTTAAAATATTTCTATCTTCCGAATGGACTGAAACATAATATTTAACTTCTTGATATTCTGCCGTATCACGCGGAACAGGCATAACTGGGTGATTTGTAAAAGTATTACTCATAAAATTATTCATTTTATATATATATAAGATATAATATTAATATATAATAATAACAAATATTTATTTTATTTCAACATTTATATAATATAAATATAAATCTATATAATATAAATCTATATAATATAAATCTATATAATATATAATATAGTATGTCTGGCGGAAATCCATTAGGAACATCTGGTCTTTCAACATCATTTAATAATAAACAAAGTTACCCAAATACAAGTGGTGGTAAAAACCAAGCATTTGTGAGTTTAGGTATTAAACAGCTCACTACCAGTATTCCACCAACTACAAATGATTGGGTATATAAATCATACACATCTGGTTCAAGTACCGTAAACACAATAACTCCATCTCCATCAAGTTATAGTATATATATTTCTCAAAATTTATATGTAGATGGGACTATATATGGAAATTTAGTGGGCACTGTAACAGCACCATCTGATATAGCCCTTAAAGAAAATATAAAAGATTTAGGATTAACTATTGATGTAAATAAGATTATGGATTTAAACCCTAAATCGTATACATATAAAAAAGATAAAAAGGAAAAAAAAATACATTATGGACTCATTGCTCAAGAAATGGAACAAGTATACCCCGATTTAGTTTATAATGATAAAGGATCTAAAACAATTAATTACGTGGAATTAATACCACTATTATTATTAAAAATTAAGGATCTTCAAGAACAAATCAATGTTTTAAAAAATAAAATACCATAAAATATCATAATTAAAATAGTTGTCACAATCAAAAATAAAATATCATAATTATATAAGACAATGTTTGATATAATTATAATTACTGGAATTATTATTACTTTAATTACAATGATGATTGGATCTAACAATCCAAATACTTTATCTGGAATACAAATTGGTTTGGGTTTTATATTAATTGGTGTTTTACTGTATTGTAATTTGAGAATAACTGATATATACGAATCAAAAAATATCTTTGGAATAATTTTAGATGTAATGCCTCACTTATTAATTATATGTTCTATTATTATTTGTATTTATATTATTGGAAAGTATTTTACTAAAATATCAACAGATAAAGTAAGTGATAGTTTTAAACTTTTTAAAAATTGGTTTATTCTTTTAACAATATTTCAAGTAGTGTCTATTCTTTATTACTACTCTAAACCAGAAAACAAGAAAAAGTCCGATTATTTAATCTATATATTTGGAATATTTAATTCGTTATTTTTAATCATCATGTATACAAGTTTAACATATTTTACAACAGATGGTTTTAGAAATATTACCATGTAATATTGATTACTAAACCATGATTACTACACATGAATCACTAACACTGGCTTATTTTAGAAAATTTAAAAGTCAACCCAATTTGTGTGTCGGTTTCCCAAATACCAGAAATTTTCAATATAAATAAACAATTATTTGTTTTATCTATATTTTCAGTAAATATTTTAATATTCCCAACACGTAATTGCTCATATATTGTTTTTTGAATAATTTTATTTTTAATATTTATATTTTTAAGAATATTTTCTTCAATTTGTTGTATATGTTCAATCATATTTTTATTGTTAATTAAATTAAAAGAACACTTATATTTATTATAAAATTTTTCAATAACGACATCATACAGCTGAACAAATACATTAATTCCATTAGTAACAAAAAAATCAGTAGAATATATGAGTCTTATAAAAAGACCGTCGCTGACTACATTATTTTTAATCGGATCACAAAAATATATATTATTTATATTAAATTGACTCATATTTAATGCTATATTCATTATAAAGGTATGTTACTATAAATAAACGGGTTGTTTTTAAGTTACATTATTTATTGAAATATGTTTTATTCGTTGTAAAATAAATAAAGAATAAACCAATACATATAATAGATTCTATGAAATTTCATGAAAGCCATTTTGAAGAATATGTACTTTCGAGTGAAAAACAAAATTTACATCCAGCAGCAGATAAAATACTTAAAAAATTACCCAATGATTTCAAAGATTTAAAAAATATCATTTATTACGGTCCAAGTGGTGTTGGTAAATACTCAATTATTTTGAAATCTATTAAAAAATATAGTCCATCTGAACTAAAATACGAAAAAAAAATAAGTATAATGTATAATAAAATACAATATTATTTGAAAATAAGTGATATACATTATGAAGTGGATTTATCATTGCTTGGATGTAATTCCAAATTATTATGGCATGAAATATATGTACAAATCATTGATATTATTTCGGCAAAAACAAATAAAATTGGAATTATTGTGTGTAAAAAATTTCAAGATATTCATAGTGAATTGTTGGAAAATTTTTATAGTTACATGCAGCAAAATAATTCGTCATCTATAGATTTAAAATTCATTATTATTAGTGAACAAATTAGTTTTATACATGACAATATTTTGAATTGTTGTGAAATCATAAATATCCAACGCCCGACGAAAACAAATTATGAAAAATGTGTGAACAAAAAAATATATACTTCATTGAATCAAATATCCAATATAAAAAATGTAAATTCAAATGTGAATCAATTATTGATGCATCCTTATAAATTAATATGTAATAAAATTATCAATATAATTATCGATGTTGAAAGTTGTAAATTTTTAAAACTACGCGATTTTCTTTATGACATGTTTATTTATAATTTAGATATTAGTGAATGTATATGGTATATACTGCATACATTGGTTACACTAAAAAAAATAAAAGAAGATAAAATGTCCGATATATTAATCAAAACATATACATTTTTTCAATATTATAATAATAATTACAGACCAATTTATCATATAGAAAATTATATTCTTTATTTGTCAACTATAGTAAACCATGAATAATAATTTAAATATTAAGTTATACTATGTATTATAATATTCATCATAAGAATCATCAAGCTAGTATGAATTTACAAGAAGCATTACAAATCATGAAAATAGAAAACGGATTTAGTCATCTTTCTCTTGATACACTGAAAAAAAAATATCATAAATTGGCATTAATTCATCATCCGGATAAAAATGGGAATAGTATAGAGGCTAAAGAAAAGTTTCAAAAATTAGGCGAGGCTTATGAATTACTAAAGAAAGAATTGGGTTACATTGAACATACAATCGGAGAGAAGGAAGAACCCACATTTAATAACCCGAATGAAAGTAGTGGATATTCCTTTTTCTTGAATATGTTTTTACAAAATATTGTAACTGGGCAATATAGTGAAGGTGTCCAGTCAATTATTCGGGATATTGTGAGTGGTTGTAAAGAAATTTCTCTCAAAATGTTTGATAAAATGGACAGAGAAACATCATTATATGTATATAATTTCATAATCAAATACAAAGATTTATTTCATTTAAATGATTCTATTTTAAACACTGTAAAAGAAATCATCCTCGAGAAATTCAAGGATATACAAATCTTTACATTAAATCCAAGTATAGACGATTTGTTTGAAAACAATGTATACAAATTAGAATACAATAGTAAATTATATTTTGTACCGCTGTGGCACGGTGAGGTTTATTTTGACGCGGATACTACGTTATCAGATGTAAAAGAAATCATTGTGAAATGCATGCCCGAATTACCAGACCATATGAGTATAGATGAAAACAATCATTTGTATATAAATGTAAACATAAAATTCGGTCTTTCTCTCTTCAAAGAGAAAACGACAACTATTTTGGTGGGAAAAAAAAGGTATGAAATACCCAATATGGAGTTGTATTGTAAACAAAACCAACATTATGTTTTCAAAAATAGCGGTATATCACAAATCGACGAACATGACATGTATAATATTAAAAAAAAGGGGGATGTCGTTATACGGATAAATTTTATTTGATATATTGGTATATTTTTATAATCATTTATTGATTTTCATTTTAGAAATCAATAAATAAATCATTTCTATACTATAGATGTTCATTTACGTAGACATTGGATTGACACAAAAATATTGTTTGAAATAACAACAATATATGAAAAACTAAATGATTCATTTGATAAAAAGGTTGAACACTCATAATAATCATAAATAATATTGTAATTAAAATACCATTATTACGAATATATAAATCATTTGTGTTATAAATCATAATTATTGAATCAACTAAAATAGGCAATGATTTGGTTAAATGTAAAATTTGTGTTTTTTCTGGTGGATTTTTATAAATTGTAATAAGTTGATTGCTACTTTTTAAAGTTACTAGATATTTTACAAAATGATACATGGACGCACTATGAAATAGTAGTGAAAAATATACTAATGTCATATTTATATACATGTTTGGCGCCATCGTTGTTAATACTTTATATAAATTTGTATTTGTTAAAATACAAAAAAAACAGCGAATATGTATCATCAACACATCATCTATATAATACCATATTAAATCATCATCTAAAACATTTTTTTCCTCTGTTTTTTGTATTGATAAAGCATTGTGATATTCATATGAAGTTACAGATAAAATAATTACTCCAAATGTATCTAAAAAGTAAATAGCATTAAGAAAAGGTTTATATATAAACGCACACGCTACGGGTGATGTAAAATATAAATATTTGATTATACGTTCACTTTGCTGAAATGATAATAAAAATCCCGTTTCATTTATTTTTTTTACAATTGTTTTTATAATTATGGCAAACCAGTATAAATTCATAAAATAAAGTAAATATATTCCTATTTTTATCAAACCCGCATCATAAGGACTATAATATTTATCAATGTCACTATTAATAGTTTTATTATATATTATTTTTTTACTATATTCATAAATACGTGTATACATAAATAAAACCATAAATAATAAATTATTTACAAGTGTAATTGTCTTGTATTTTTTTGGAATAAAATCTCGAGAAATTAAAAAAACAGTACTTAATTCTGTTTTTAATACGACTATCATTAAATGCATTAAATTTGATAACGCACTTATAGAATTCAATGACGGGTATATCAAAAGTAATACAGCTATATGATGAATGATTAAATCCGGGGTACATAATAAAGAATCAAAAATACATTGCCATTTAATGATTGAAAACATGTTGATTTGAGTATTTATATCATTTGAATAACACGCATATGTAGCGTATAATATGACTGGTAAATAATATATATTTTGTATTGTTTTGAATATAGTACGCATTTTATTTTTTGTATCGTTGTTCATTGGCATTAACGCATTGATACAATCTAACAAAATCATGTTATAATTATATTATTACAGCATGATTTATTTAATATATTTAATGAATATATTTAGTTAAATATATTCAATAATTTTATATATAAATAATACATATTATATCTCCCAATGTTTTACGCCTTGTTTAACTCAATACAAATATTAGGTGGCGTTTTATTCATGTCGACATTTACATCGTATTTGATATGTCAATTTTACAATTATCCATTTATCAATCCAGAATATACAGTTGAAAAAATATACGCCCGAACAAAAACAATGTCCGCGAATTTATTGATTATATCAACCGAGACTGTTTTTTTAACGAGTCATATATTATACCCGCGTTTAGATTCAGCCACCCATTCTCCAATCAAGTCAGCCGGAAATATAATTTTATATGTCTTTTATGTTGAGTTATTTTACTATGTTTATCACCGTTGGATACATAAAAGTCCTTTTTATAAATATATACATGCGGATCATCATACATCCATCAATGTATATCCGTTTGATACATTTTACATTAACTTGTATGATTACCAGTTTTTGATTATGTCGCTTGGATTACCACTCATGATTGTAAAAGTAAACATGACCGAGCATATACTGACTTTATATTATTACCTGACTTATTCATATTTAACCCATTCAAAATTGTTATGTGATCACCATCATATACACCATAAAAAATTTGTTTATAATTATTGTTTATCTGTACCATTATTTGATATATTATTTGGCACATACCATGTCAATGAAAAAAGGGTTATTTAATTACATGATTCGTACTAATAATATTAATAATAATTATAATTATAAATTCGTTAGATTACTGTCTATATATTTGTTTTTATTTTTGTCTTTATTTTGGCTTTATTTTGACTCTATATTTTGACTCTATATTTTTTTTTGTTTTTTGGCTTTATGCGTCAGTCTTTTTCTTTACTACTTTCTTTACTACTTTTTTAGGCTCTTCTTGAACAACTAATGGTGCTGCTACTTTTACAACAACTGGTTCTGGAGTTGGTGCGGCGTCTTCATCATCTTCATCATCCTCCTCGTCATCATCTGATTCCTCAACAGCAGTATTTGTTGCTTCTGGGAAATCAACATCCGCATCCTCAATTGGAGCAGGAGCTTTCTTTAGCTTTTCCTTATCGGTTGACTTTAACTTGATGAAACAATGACCGACAAGTGATGTCTTTGGTTTTTGTACCATTGCTTGTACTAATTTCCAAGTAATACCAAACTTACCATTGGCAAACCATAAACCACCACACTGCATGATAACTGCGACTTGAGATCCCTTTTGAATCAAATCAAGAGGTGATACGGTTGGATTTGATGGACTTGGAAATAATTTAGCACCATCTTCGTCATAAACCTCGCATTTCCAAACGCCATCCCATAATGGGATTTTTACTTTTAATAAAGGTGACTTGCTCATATCAGCCTCACCAGTATTCTTATCCTTGGTATATTTCAACATTGGACTGTATAACGCATCAACAACCTCAGCATTCTTATGAATTTTACCAAACCATTCTTTGGAATTGGTAAGCGCATCTGCTTTGATTTTCTTTTCCAAGTTTTGCATATTAGTTAAGAATGCTGTCGTGTCATCGTCTTTATACTCATCGTTAGGAAATACCAATGACATTTCATATTTACCATTGCCTTTACCAGTGGATGCGTCAACATAATCCGCAGCACCCCAGGTTAACATTAATGGAGTGGATAAACGAAGACCTGTATTACTGGACTTGTTTAATATATTCACACTTTTACCACCCGAACCACCAGCTTTTGGTGCGGTATAACGAATATTTTCTGCGTTGAATATGGTTCCGTCTACGATGGTGTCTGCCATTTCTTACTTGTATATATAATATTCACTATGTATACTTTTTAGAATCAATTTTTTTTTTAATTATAAAAATCAAATATTTATTTTTATTTTGATTTTCTTTTTGTTTTCATTTTGTTTTTATTTATGATAATCCTATGGGTTACAAATGAAATAATTATTATTTAATAAAAATAACTCAAAAAGATTTTATTATATGTATATATAGTATTGAAATGAATACAAAAAATAATAATATATTACAAGAAAATAGTAAACCAAAAAAAAATAATCATCAAAACATTGATGAATACATTGATTATATTTACAGCAATTGCGAAAAAAAGATGCCACAAATAAAGAAAACCGGAAAGGTTACAGACGAAAATGTTATTATACCAACGACAAAATCATATGATATTTTGTTGCGAAATAATTATAATTTACAACAGTTAAAAACAATTGCCAAACATTACAAAATGAAAATTTCAGGTAACAAAAACGAATTGGTCAATCGTCTCTATGTTTTTCTAAAATTATCGTCCATTATTGTAAAAATCCAAAAGATATTTAGAGGAAATGTACAGAGAAAATACAATCAATTACACGGTCCCGCATTTTTGAAACGTGAACTATGTACAAACCAGACAGATTTTTTAACAATGGAGGAAATGAAGGACATGGACTCAACGCAATTTTTTAGTTTTAAAGACACGGATGGTTTTATATATGGCTTTGATGTTATTTCTCTCTATAATTTGATTTTAAAATCAGGTAAATCTATACAAAATCCATATAATAGAAATGTAATACCTACTAGTGTGATTCATGATTTTAAATCATTAATTCGAACAAGTAAAATATTAAAAATACCTATAGAGGTCGATATTAAAGATGTGTGTGATGATTTATCGGATACAAAAAGCGTCGAATTGAAAATATTGGACCTATTTCAATTTATTGATTCTTTAGGAAATTATAGTAATCCTGAATGGTTTCTCTCTTTGGTGAAACCTCAAATCATCAAATTCATGCGAGAATTAGTAGATATATGGAATTATAGAGCACAATTACCAAGTGATGTAAAGCGCATGATTTATCCGCCAGGGGGTAATCCTTTTGTTACACTGAATTTAAATTCATTTATGAATGAAAACAATATAACCAAATTACAAAAAATGGCGCTTTATTACATGGAACGAATTGTGAAAAGCGCACAAGATAAAGATCACATGGCGCTGGGCGCGTATTATGTTTTAGGGGCGCTCACTTTGGTAAATCCAAACGCGGCTGCGGCATTACCATGGTTATTTCAATCAGTTGCTTATTTTTAGACGAAGTCGTATACGTATTTAATTAAAGAATAATATATTTTATTTAATTAAATATGCCGTATTTTCATAATGAAAAAGTAAATTTGTTATTAATACACATTCCAAAAACAGGCGGAACAAGCTTACAATATTATTTTAGAAACAAATATGGAATACTTTTGAATAGATATTCTTTATATACTTATCAAAAACACGAATTTTTTGAAGGGGTTAGTTTTCAACATCAAACATATAAAATAATTAAGGAAAACCATGGGTATTTCAATGTGGATCTCAATCATTTAGAAATCATAAGTGTTGTTAGAAATCCATATCACAGAATTATAAGCGATATGTTATTTGTAAAAATTATACACGAGAACAGTAGCCAAGATGAAGTATACGATAAACTCACGAATGAATATTTAGCAAATGTATATAATCCGGAACATGACAATCATCGCATACCCCAATACATGTTTTTACTGGATGAAAACTATGAATTATTGAAAAATGTAACAATATTGAAAACAGAAACATTGACAGAGCAAATGAAAAAAATGGGACATCTAGATTTTGAAAATCATTATTATAAAACGTCCATTGTGAGAGATTATATGGATTTTTTGAATGAAAAATCTATCCAGTTAATAAACAAATATTATAATAAAGACTTTGATTTTTTTGATTACAAAATGGTTTAGGAAAATATGCGAAACAATAAATATTTGTATTTTGCGTTAAAAACAATAAAAATCCATGTGTGTTGGATTTTTATTATTTAGGAATATGTTTGTGATGCCGTATACTCACAAAATTATATAATAATATATATAATGCGTTAAAAGACTTAAAAAGTAAATATTTATATAGTATATAATATGGCAAAAACCGTAAAAGCAAAGTCTGCTGAACAAGCACCAGTCGTCGAAACCACACCAGCTCAAACTGCTGCCCCAAAAGTAAAGAAGGTCAAGGCTCCAAAGGAAGCCGCCGCTCCAGTTGTTGAAGCACCAAAGGTTGAGCAACAAGTATCCTCTGAAAGCGCCCCAGTTGACGCTGTATTAAGTGAAAAATCTACCGAATTTTTTGCCAAGTTACAACAAGTTGGCGCTTTAATCTCCGTATTAAAGAGTGAGTATCGTTTAATTGAGAAGCAATGGTTGAAGGAAAAGAAGGCTGTTGAAAAATTGACCTTAAAGAAAAATAGAAAGTCTGGTAACCGCAAGCCAAGTGGTTTTGTTAAGCCAACCCGTATTAGTGATGAACTTGCCTCATTCTTAGGAAAGGACAAGGGATCCGAAATGGCAAGAACTGCTGTTACCAAGGAGATCAACGCATATATCCGTGCTAACAAGTTACAAGATCCTGCCAACGGTCGCAAGATCAACCCAGATACCAAGTTATCATCCCTTCTTAAGTTAAGTAAGACTGATCAATTAACCTATTTCAACTTACAAAAATTCATGAGTCATCATTTTGACAAGGCAGGTGCCACAACTACTACTACTACTACTACTACTACTAGTGCTTAAAATAAAAAACAATTAAAAAACAATTAAAAAACAATTAAAAAACAATTAAAAACCAATTAAAAACCAATTAAAAACCAATTAAAAACCAATTAAAAACCAATTAAAAACCAATTAAAAAACAAAATAAAAATATATATTTACAATATATATTTACAATATATATGTTTATTTTTAAAAATAGTATAAAAAACCAAACACATATTTTTATACATATTCCAAAAAACGGTGGTAAATTTATCAGAAATAAAATAAAAAAAGATAATAATCATATTGTAATAAAATCAAACTTGTTTAAAGAAAAGAATATTCATTTAGCACATATTCCATATATGAAAAAAGAAAAATATATTGATCCAAGTATTGAGTATCATTATTTCACATATACTAGAAATCCTTATGATAGAATCATTAGTGCTTTCTTTTATAAAAATCCTACAAAAAATATACAAAATTTTAAGGATTTTTGTAAAAATGAATTACTTACTATGGATTTTAATTTAAATTTTGACAAAAAGTACATACATTATTATCCACAATATTTATTTATATGCGACGAAAAAAATAATATACCTACAAATATTGATATCAAAAAAATAGAAGAACATGAGCATCCAAAAAAATATAATTTAATAGATTATTTGGATAACAAATGTATTGAAATTATAAATAAAGTATACAAAGACGATTTTACATTATTAAATTATGAAATAAAAAATACTATATAAAAAAAAATTTCATATAGGAGTGTTTCATATAATATTATTACTTTATCCAAACCAAATAAAAAATAATTGTAAAAAAAGAAAAATAATTATAAATTTATAATACAAATGAATTATACATTTATACATCCAACAAAGACAGGTGGTACTGCCTGTGAAATATATTTTGAAAAATATTATAGCAATTATATAAAAGGTAAGGGACATTTTACTCGATGTACAAATGATAATAACCCAATTATAATCATAAGAGATGTTATTGAACGTTTTATATCCATGTATAAATATTGGAAATATGGTCCAATCGACACAATATTTAAAAAAAATAATGATGAATTAGAAAAGAATAAAAAATATAACATTAATGATTTCATTACAATGATAAAAAATAATGATACGCAACAATTATTTAATAAAACTACATGGGATAAACATTTTTTTCAACAGCATTATTGGATTAATAATACTGAATATAATAATATTATAATTATTAAATATGACAAAAATTTGAATAAAAAAATAAATAAATTAATAACTCTTATTCATATTCCTAACAAAAATATTCCACTTCCAATAATAAATACAAGTAAAGAAAATGATGAAAATATTATTTTAACAAATGAAAATTTTACATTTATAAAAAACTATTTTAAAGATGATTATGATTTCATTGAGAAAATAAATAACAATCCTGAATTATTTAAATTGGTTTTATAATAATAATTTTTATAATAATAATTTATAAAATATATAATTATATAAAATGATATTAATTCTTAGGGGACATATTCGCAGATCATTTAATGATTTAAATTTGTATAACTTAATTAAACAAATATATAATGATGTTGATGAAAATATAAATATATATATACACACATGGAATATATTTGCGAATAATATAAGTTGGAGACAAATAGATACCAATAACGCGACAGTTACAAAAGAAATTATTTATGACTATTTTAAAGATATAAAACATTTAATAAAACATATTATCATTGAAGATGATACAAAAATAAAATTAATAGGTAATAAAGATGGAAATATTAATAATGGTCCAACGTCATTGTTGGGTTGGAAAAATTATTGGTATGGAAAATATCAAATCATAAATTATATTTATAATAATTCAACACCCGATGAAATATATAATACAACATGTATAAATACACGGTTTGATTTATTAGATTTAACTGGTAAAAATAAAATAGACAACCCAGAAATAATGCAATTTATTAAAAATAATATTAAAATGAGTGATATTAAAAAAAATATTTTTACAAAAAGTGTTGAAGATGTTGGTATTGATAATATTTATATCGGAAATATTGATACCATGTATAAAGTGACAAACCATTTTTTTAATTTTTTAGACGATATTTTATTAAAATATACGGATACACTACACCAAGAATACTTTGTATTTAGAGAAAATAATTTATTGTTTTTCCAATGACGACACCATAATATAATCAATATGCAAATATAAACCCATCTAATTTTAAAATACTTTTCATGTGTTCCTTATCAACCACACCATTTACGATTTTTATTTTATCAATATCCATACTACAATTTGCGCAAGACAAATCAAACATATTGTATACATTTAAAAGCACGTCCATGTCTTGTTCCAATAATTTATGTTGTTCAATCCAATTGTAAAACCCAATAGTTTCTTTTTCTTTCAAATATTTATGAAATAATTTCATCACTTTATACAAATCGTATGATGTATGTTCATCTCGATACTTTTGTATATTATAGTCTGTACCGGATAATACACATACCTGACGAAAATCATCTTGATTCATTTCAAATTCTTCCAATATTTTTTTGGTATCATATAAAACACATGTATGATTTATTAAACTTAAATATCGCAATACACGGCAACACCCGTATACAAACATATCCATATCTTCGCTCAAACAAGCCCATACTTTTTTCTTCAATACAAGCAGGGAACATAATTCATCTGCCTCACCTTCCGCATCACAATATGTCATACCATATGAACGAATTAGTTCCTTTACAATATGAATATGTTCTTTTTGTATGTAAACAAACTTTTTCTTCAAAGAATCCATCGTAGATTGTATTTCTTGTTTTTCGACATCATCCATATCTTGGTTTTTTTCTAATTTTTCTTTTAATACATTATATTCTTTTTCTGCCAACTTTTTGTCTTGGTGCCGTTTGATAAGTAGTTCCTTTTTTTCAGTTCTAGATTTACCATCAAAGACAAAGATTGGGATTATATTATATTTATTGAATACCGACATCATTAAATAGAAATTTTCTATTAATGAATTACCACTTGTATATTTATACAAGTAAATACTAATATCTACGGCAATTTTTTTGCCAGTTAATTCTTTTAAGGATATACATTTGACTGATTCTTTTGAACATTTCTCTCTTATGTAATAATTCAAATATTTAATTCCCATATTTATTATCAATCGTTTTGTATTGTATTGTTTATATCTATATATCTATTATAAAATAATAAAAATCACTTTCAATTTTTATAATTAAAGAGAGAAAATAAAAATTGAAATACTTTGGTTTTCTCTTTGATATGTAAACCCAAAAGCAAAAAATGAATACAAGAAGTAAAACCAATTATGAAAACAATGCCCCTTATAGTGTTGATATTGATTTTAATGACGCCAGTGAGTCGTGGAAATCAAACAAAAAATCCAAAGGTAACGGTTGTTATACCTATATTTGTGGACAAGTTTTGAAAAATGGAAAACAGTGTATGAGAGAACCCGACACATACTGTGAAACTTGTGGTTATCATAAAAAATAATATTTGTAGTATATATATTTATATGCTATGAGTGGCGAACCATTAAAACGAAAGATATCAACTTCCCAATTTGAAGAAGAAGAAGAGTTAAATAGAAACCCCAAAAAAGATAAAAAAACGGAAGAATATGCGTATTTTGATGAAGATATTGAAGGAGATGATATTTTTTCAAGGTTTGGATTAGAACTTACTGATAATACATTATCTAGTGGATTAAAAGAAGAGGTTGATATTCAAGAAGCATATTTAACAAATTATATTAAAAACTATTTAAACGATAAAAAATATGGGCTTTCTTATTTAGCTGAAATTACAAAAATAGAAATATTAGATACTTCATTAGAAAATTTTCATACTTTAGTGAATTATTTCTTTTTTTATAATGAAATAACAAAAAAACATATTACAAAAATTCCTTTATATTTACCATTATATTACGTTATTAAAAAATTTTTTGAATTAATATTAAATAATGATTTTAAAATTATAGCTTTATCAAAAGAATATAATGATCCCGGACTAATTGAGCTGTTTAGTAATATATTTAATGTTTATAATAGCATAATTAATAAAAAAACTGGTAAAATTGATAAAGGAGCTATGGAATACGATAATATAATTGATTTTTTTATTGGTTATTATTATTATGAAAGAGATCTAAAAGAAAAGCTTAAAAAAAATGAATTACTCAAAAATGTAAATAAAGATAAATTCAATAATCCAGGTCTTGATTATGGCGAATTTGATGAGGGTTTCTATGGAGGCAAGAAAAAACGTACATATCGTCGAAAAACAACGCAAAAACATAAAAAAAATAAAAGAAAACAGTATAAACGAAAAAGTCGCAAGAGAAAATATTAAACCCTAACTAACGCTAACCCAACTCGCAAATTGTCATTCTCATATTTGAAAGTGTAAAATCCAATTCTTCGTTTACCTTTTGCGATGATTGGGATTTTTTTGATTTCATTGTTTTCATTTTGTTTACTTTCATCATGAAATTTTGCATACAATCTACCGATTCATTCATTGATTTTGTTTTATAATTTTTTTTAATGAATTTACAAAACTCCATCAAATTCGTATTTGTCTTTTTGAATTGTAACAAGGAAAAATTGTTTTTATCACACCATGATAAAAATCCCTGGTAATTGTGTAATAAAATAGGACGAATAATATAATATGCCAAAATATTGGAATCTTCCTTGTATAATGTTTCTCTCATGACTCGTGATTCTTCCTTCTTGGAATACAAATTTTTATAAGTCAATCCCATAAAATTTAGCGTTTTGATCATTTGAAAAAATCCATATGTCCTTTCAAAATTTATAAAAAAATCAAAGTTAGAGAGTAATTCTTCATCACTTGTCGAATGATGTTCCAGCGCAACATAATAACTACAAAAAATAACATTCATCATTTCTGCCCAAAATTCAGTATATGCCTCATATAAATTTACATCAGATTGTACTGGAAATAATGATAAAATCGCAGGATTACATATCTCTCGATGAGTATTCATATCAGAAAAATCCAGCGCATAATTATGAAATGTTTCATGAATGAGCACCTTGAACCATTCTTCCTTACGAAAAATTACAATTTCTGGATCATGGTGACAAGAATATGTAAATGCTGTGTTGACGTTGTTTTCATTCAATACATAAATATTTGATGACGGTAATTTTTTGGTTAAACTTGTGAAATAAATATACAGTGTCAAATGTTTTGAACATTTTTTAGACGAATACTGATTCACAATATATAACCAAACCAATATTTTTTCAATATATTGATTATAATACTCTATATACAATTCTGGATTGTTTTCTTCTACTATAAAATATATCTTGATTTCCTTGTTGAAGAGAGAAAAGGTATACGACAAAGAATATGATGTTTCAGTGTCAATATGTTCGCGAATTTCTTTAGGAAAAGCACTCGCATTAAAAGTTTTTGGTTTAGGGACATTTAATATGCTTGTTATTTTTTCCATATTTATTTTGTAAAAATTAGCGCCTTCATTTTGTTTTTTTGATTGAATATATGCGACCGCATCTTTTAATTCTTTAAATAGTTTTTTTAATATATTTGTCGTTTTATTTGTTCTCTCTACATGGTTGATACATTTATTGTCCAAAAAAAAGGACATTAATAATTTACTATGATTTGTAATTTTCATTTCTTACTAGTTATATAATATAAATTAATAAGTTATTTTTATTATATTTTTTATTTATATAATTATATTATATGGATCATAACCCAGAACAAGAACAAGAACAAATAATTGCTAAAGAAGAAATTATTGTTGAACCAGTTATTGAAGAACCTGTTGTTGAGGAATCAATTATTGAAGAACCTGTACTCGAAGAAGAAGTTGTTGAGGAATTAATTATTGAAGAACCTGTTGTTGAAGAAGAAATTATTGTTGAACCAGTTATTGAAGAACCTATTGTTAAAGAAGAAATTATTGTTGAACCAGTTATTGAAGAACCTGTAGTCGAAGAAGAGCCAGTTCGCAAGGAACCAGTTGTTGAAGAACAAGTTGTTGTTGAGCCAGTAGTCGAGCCTGTAGTCGAGCCGGTAGTCGAGCCTGTAGTCGAGCCTGTAGTCGAACAAGTTGTCGAACCCGTTATTCAAGTAAAACATGTTGTATTCAATATATCAGATAATGAGGAAATTACAATTGATTTACAAAAAAATAATAAACCAATAAATAATACACAACAAAATAAACAATTTTCTTTCAATAGAATAATCAGACCTGTTAGACACCATCTTTCCAGATTTAAATTTTTTTAATTTTCTTATATGATATGTGTGATATCATAAAAAGTATATTATTATGAAAATACATATCATAATAATTTACCCTATTATTTTTCGTGTAAAAGTTTATCACGAATCAACATTAAATCCTCCCGTATAATAGGCTCTTTACCCACCTTGTATTGTAATAATTTCGCATTCTTTGTTCCCAATAATAGTCTCCTTAATTCTTCATTTTGAGAGAACTTGGCATACAAAGCATCATTGTTTTCTTTTTCTTTTCTTTTTCCATAAAATTCTGAGTCTATTTTCACCTCCATTGGACGAATAAGGGTTCCCTTGTATTTTCCACTCGTCCCAGCAGCTGCTTTTGCCATTTCCGGATTTTTTGACAATTCTGTTCCAGATTCCATACTAAAAGACGTGTAAAATTCAGGATTGTTTTCCTTGAATTTCGACCCTTGATAATAATGTTCCACACTATTCCACCGTTTACCATCCAATGTAAATGGCTGTATCCAAAAGTTATCTAATTTTCGACGCCAATGAGGTATGGAAACTAAATCGGAAAAATTTCGCAACATCATATCATCGGGCATTTGTTCATGAAAACCTTTTCCAGGCAACTTTTTCGCAGAGGATTTATCATAAAATACAAATACAATGTTTTCATCATATAACCCGCGGATTTTTGCCTCAGACAATTCCTCAAATTTTGCTTTGTCTACATGCGACTTACCAGAAAATTCGTTTTTTTTAAATTGTATAAAATCAGGAATTAACGAAAACAACCCGTCATTTTTTTCCATACATCTATTCACAATCATTTTTTTAATATCATATGGTATTTCTTTGAATTTGAATATTTGTTTTTTCTTGTACCCAATCAAATTATAATGCCAACCACTATTTTCCAACATAATATAAAACTCGGGCATAAATTCACCGCGTGTCTCCAATATAGGATCATTTAATTCACCACAATTCAATACATTCGCGTAATCCTTTTCTTTATATGCCTCATTTGATAATAATATAAATTTAATATTCAATATACGTTCCAATGTAGACAATGCCCATTTATCACCCCAAAATTCACAACTTTTTAATTTTTCTTTGAATTTATCTAAACTATCAATGTCTTTCATAAATTTCACATCTTGAGAAACCTCGGATGTCACCTTTTTCTCTCGCAATATTTTTTCTCGTTGATCATTAATTCCCTTGGCAGCATCAATCAACATTTTTTTTTCGTTTCTATCCAATGTACCCTCATATTTTTGTTTAATATTCATATATTCAGTCTCTAACTGTTTAATATCTTGCGTATCTTTTACCAATGCTGTTTTGAGGACATCATAACGCTCTTTGTATCCAAAAATTAGTTTCTCTGTTACCTCGCTCGATAATTTTTCTCTTATTTTTTGTACACTTGTAATTTGTCCGATTTGAGCAAACGCGTCACGAATAGTCGCAAATAAACAATCCCCTCCGCGCTCATTATCAATAATCGAATAATAATAATTTTCCATGAATCTTTGTATCCAATTGTATTCCTTTTTGGATATTTTTTCCTCTGCCAAAAATTTTCCCCGCATTTTTTCCGCGTCCTCATGATTTTCTTCCTCCAACATTTCAGGAAATACAAAAGCATCCGTGGTTGGAGAAAATATATCTTTTCTAATTGGTGAAATCGTGATTTCTTCTATAGTTTCAGATTTTTTACTTTTCATTTTTTTACTAATTTTACCAGCTTTGTCGCTTTCTTCACTTTCAGAATCGTCACTTTCTTCACTTTGAGAATCTTTACTTTCATCATGATTTGATTTTTTTACAGATGATGTCCCTAATATTTCATCATCTGGTACCAATCTTAATTTATCAAGCATTTCTTTTTTAACAAAGACATAAATCAATGGTTCGTCCATATTTTCAATATCTACATTTCCATCCTCATCCATATAGACATTCTTATCACTCGCTTTAATTTCATATACACCAATTTGAATTACTTTTTTATTTGATTTTACTAAATAAATCGGAAAATATATAATATTTTTGTCCTCATAATTTGTTTTTGCGCTACCAACCGCAATAATTACATTAACTCCTTTCATTTCAGTTTCATATAAATTTACCTCTTTTTTCAAATCACTTGGATCCACCTTTTTCAATTCAGGATAACTCACCTTTTTATCTATTTTTGACAATACCATATGAATTAAAATATAACAATATTTTATATTTTAATTCTATTAATTAATTTATTATTCTATTACATTTCAATCCCAATTATTTGCACCATATCATTCCCCAATCATATTTTGGTATAGTATTTATTAATTTTGTTTTTATACTAGAAATATCATAAAAATCATTATCTCCTGGTCTAAAAGTATAATCATCCATATTTTGAATATAAAATTTTGTATAACCTAAATTAAATAAATAATCTATACAATTAAAAGTTAATATATTAGTTTCACTCGCCCACTCAAAGCAAAGTAAGTTAACCTTTTGAGTAAGTGAAGAAATACATTCATACTCTCCACCTTCAACATCTATTTTTATTAAATCAGGCAATCCATATTGTTCTATTAATTTGTCTATAGTTATTGTTTTACAAGTGATTTCTGTATATGGATGATTATAAAATCTAGATGTATTACTTGTTAGCCAATCTTTATTCATAGTTGAAACAAGGTCACATTCTGCTTGATAAAATGTAATATCATTACCGTTATTATTACAAACAGCATAATTAAGTAAAACTATTTTATCATCTTTACAATGATTTACTAATTTATTAAATGTTATTGGTGATGCTTCAATTGAAATTATCTTATCACAATAATTAATATTTGCTAAAGCCCAATTACCTATATTTGAACCAATATCAAAATACATTATATTATGTATTATAATGTATTATTTTTATTATAAATAAACGTAAAATAAATTCAAAAAAACTCAATTCCAAATGATGAATTTTTTCATCATTTTATCCTCTTTTAATTCATTTATATAATACCACAATTCCTTACGCCGTATAACCAGCTCATAATTGTCGTTATTATTTTCAAACATTAATATTTGCTCAATAATATCTTGTTTTTTCATTTTACTCGTTTTTACATCTTTTAATAAACCATAAAACTCACAAATCAACAGCAATTGTTTCACCGTAAAATTCATATCGTAATTCAACATGTCCGTATATAATTGATCACTTTCATAATTGTGATTTTCATTATCATTTTCATGTAATGATATATTTTCAAAATCCTCCATTAACTTTATTAAATTAAATTCATCGTTTGATTTGTTAAAATCCTCTACCAATTGAATATTTACATTTTCATCTATTATATTTTTATTAATCATTTTTATAATATAATACTATTATTTTATGTTATTTTACACCAAATATATGTTACATCTCATTCAAGTCCATATACTTGAATATAGACTTATTCGATAAACTTGGATATGTCTTTACCTTACACAAAGATAATCTATTTATAATATCTGTAAATAATTCATCATTTACTCTAACATTTTCAAAAAGATCTTTATTATACAAGAGAAATATATTTTCAGTCATTTCATCCACCACACTCTTTTTATTTTCCTCTTTGATTAATGTTAAAACTTCACTCATTAAATTACATGTGATTTCTATTATTTTTTCCTTTGTTATAATACCATTCAACATCAAATTTACAAAAAATGAACTCAATGATTTTCTTTTTTCATTTTCACCATTTACCTTTATAAATTTATTATAATCCTCTTCTGGATTCACATGTTCAATATTCTGAAATAATTCCAAAAATGTATTGAAACTTTTTTCAAATACAACTTTTATAATTTTGTAACGATGAATTAAAACCGCATACAAATCAGCATATAATTTTGAATAAAAACGATTATTTGAAGCAATATCAAAAATGGAAATACATACCTTCATCATTTCCTCCTCACACGTATCATCCATGATTAATTCATCTAATGTTTCAACAATTTTACTACTTAATTCAACATAGGTTTTGTCTGTTATTTTATTGATCAAGGATCGAATAATGACAATCTTTGAATCAATACCAACCTTTTGTTCTATTTTTGTTGCCTGAAAATTACGAATAGTTTCCCAATCATCGTCATTTATATTATCATTATTTTTATTACGACGCCTTTTCTTGTATGCTCCATCGCTATTGGTTTGTTGATTACTTTTTCCTGGAATAACCTCCCTTTTATGAAATACTGGAGTTTTTATATAACTGGGTGACCCAACATGTTGAGCAATATCACTTATAATATGTAATGTTTCATCTGGTAATTTAATTTCAAATCCATTGAATAAAATATTTGAAAAATTCTCTAACGTATACTTCATCTTTTCAGTGGTGTATATCTATATACATACTCTTTCATTTATATCAATTTTTTATAATAATTATTATTTTATATTAAAATACACTTAAACATATAATGACAAATATGATTACCATGTCATTGGAAAAAGATAAGTTAGATAGTAGTAGTGATTTGGAAAATTATTATGATGAAATAAACAATTGGGATGATTTAGACATAAATAAAGACCTATTGCGCGGTATTTACGCATACGGGTTTGAAAAACCGAGTCCCATACAAAAAAAAGCAATCAAACCCATAATGGAACGACGAGATTTAATTGCTCAAGCCCAGTCGGGAACGGGTAAAACTGGGACTTTTTCGATTGGTGCTTTATCTTTACTTGATATCAATGATAAAACTACCCAAGTATTGATATTATCTCCTACACGAGAATTAAGTAAACAAACCGCCAATGTAATTACAAGTATTGGAGGTATGATGACCGGACTCACAATTCAAACGATTGTTGGCGGGACATCAATTAACGAGGATTCGCATACTTTGAAAAACAATACACCGCACGTTATTACTGGTTGTCCTGGTCGAATTTACGACATGATACGTCGTGGTCATATTCATAGTAAGACCATTAAACTTGTTATTCTGGACGAGGCAGATGAAATGTTGTCTTCTGGATTCAAAGAACAAGTATATAATATTTTTCAATATTTTTCGAATGAAATACAAGTTGCGTTATTTAGCGCTACTTTGCCAGATTATATTTATAATATTACCAATAAATTCATGCGTAATCCTGTGAAAATTTCAGTAAAGACAGAACAGTTGACATTAGAAGGAATATCGCAATATTATGTTGCGATTGAAGATGACCGACAAAAATACGCGACATTAAAGGATTTATATTCAGTGATTTCAATGTCGCAATGTATAATTTACTGTAATAGTGTCAAGCGCGTTGCGGATTTATATGACGCCATGGTTGAAGACGGGTTTCCGGTTTGTAGAATACATAGTGGAATGGATAAAGTTGATCGTAATACGGCATTTGGTGAATTTAGGACAGGTAAATATCGCGTTTTAATTTCATCAAATGTCACCTCGCGTGGTATAGATGTTCAACAAGTAAGTGTAGTTATTAATTTTGATGTGCCTAAATGCGTTCATAATTATTTACATAGAATTGGTCGCAGTGGTCGTTGGGGGCGTAAAGGAATTGGTATTAATTTAATCACCCGACGCGATGTTACAATTATGAAAGATATTGAAGCGCATTACTCGTGTCAAATTAGTGAATTACCTGCTGATTTTGATACTTTGTTGAAATAAATAAAGTGGTGTTATTCGTAAAACAAATATATATTTTATATTATATATTTTATATTTGTTTTAATTATGCATATTGTTTCAAATATAGAAAAAATAAACGAATCTTTCTACATCCCCATCTGTTTTAATGAAAAAAAAATAGAGTTAAATAAAAATATAATTGCGGATTTAGAATTAATTGATACAATTGATGCCTCATGTAATCCCATTTATTCATATGTATTTCATCCGCAAACGTGTTTTGGTAAAAAAGTAATTCGTCAATTTTCAGAATATTACACAACCGATACTGAATTTTTAAAAGAAACCCAAGAATTATTGAAAAATTATAAACCACATAATTTAACCAATGATGAAACACCAGAATCAAAAAACAAATACTTTACACATATTCTTGATATATGGGATGAAATTAAAAACGACATTGGATTTAAAGACAGATATCATTATGTTGATTTTCCGATGTTGGAGTTTCTAAATCAATATAGCCCTTTTTTACAAATAATGAGTATATATAATTTGGCATCACCTGTGCTTTCTTTATTTGTACCATTTATTATCTTGTTAATCCCATTTTTAATTATTAAAATGAAAGGAATGACAATTACCTTCAATGAATATATAGAAGTTTTAAAAGTCATCGCATCAAATCACGCAATTGGTAGATTATTTACTGAATTTAGTCAGGTAAATTTGAATGAAAAAATATATTTACTAATATCCGCTGGATTTTATATTTTTTCAATTTATCAAAATGTAATGACGTGTATCAAATTCAATAAAAACATGATTAAAATTCACTCACACATTCATAGTATTAAGGAATATATTGAATATAGCATTTGTAAGATGAATCATTTATTACAATATACAGAGAATTTAAAAACGTATCAGGAGTTTAATGACCAAATAAAGGAAAAAATACTGGAATTAGAAAAAATGAAAGAAGAATTGGCAAAAGTGACTGAATATAAATTGAATTTGAAAAAACTAAGCGAATTAGGAGTGATTTTAAAATCATTTTATACCTTGTATACTAACGCTGATTTAAACAATCATATGTTATATACATTTGGAATAAATGGTTATATAGACAATTTAGAAGGTCTTGTCGTAAATATCGCAAGCAAAAAGATGAATCATGTTAAATTTGATAAGAAAAAATCAAAAGCAAATATGAAGAAATTATATTATCCTGTAAATAAAAATCCGGTTAAAAACACGGTAAAGATGAAGAAAAATTTAATCATAACTGGTCCAAACGCATCAGGAAAAACCACTGTTTTAAAATCGGTTTTAATTAATGTAATACTCAGTCAACAAGTTGGTTGTGGATTTTACGATAGCGCAACATTATCTCCTTATAAATATATACATTGCTATTTGAATATACCCGACACTTCAGGAAGAGACAGCTTATTTCAAGCAGAAGCACGCCGGTGTAAAGAAATCTTGGATTTAATTAAAATGAATCCAAAAGAAAATCATTTTTGTGTATTTGATGAGCTATATTCTGGAACAAACCCAGATGAGGCGGTCCGGAGCGCATTAGCATTTATGAATTATTTAATCAAGACCAATAGTATATATTGTATATTAACCACTCATTTTATAAAATTATGCGAACATTTAGATAAAAACAAGAAAATCGAAAATTTTTACATGGAAACCGAATATGTAGATGATGGTAAAAATAATGGTATCGAAAATTTTAAATACAAGTATATTTTGAAAAAGGGAATATCAAAAGTACGAGGTGGAATTAAGGTGTTGTATGATATGGATTATCCTAGTGAAATTATAGAAGAATCCATGAAAATTTAAAAATCGCAAAAACTTAAAAAAATAATATGGTTCTTATATAGTATGAATTATTTAACAGAAATTAACAATTTTATAAAGTATAATTATATTCATAATAGTAGTTTACCAGATATTTTATACTATGTATCCTATTTGTTATACTTTGTTGTATTTATTTTGTTAACCAAATATTACTGGAAAACCAGATTTGGTTTTGACCCAAAATTTCAAACTTATGTACAAGTATTGATTGCTTCAACAATTATAATTACAGTGTATTCCGTATATTTTCAAATAATTTCTTATAAAGACAATGTAAATAATCAGGAAGTACAATATTTTAACAATTTTTACAAAGAATTTCTAGATGAAACCATTAAATTTTTTATAGACCATCCTGAAATGAATTATTATTATGACGAATTATTTTACAATAAAAGTGATTATGATGAAAGAGAAAGAAATAAAGATCTAGAATCACAAATTAGCATTATTATATTTTCAAGAATGAGTTCTATTATTAATTATATAAACACCTACCAAAAAACAGATAATGATGCGCGCAAGGATAAAATTAAACAATCTGAAAAATTATTATTAAAAATCTTGGATTCTTTCTTTGGATCAAAAATATTCAATGAGTATTGGAGCAAATTTAAAAATGGTTTGTCCAATAAACAAACAATTGATTATATTAAATTTCATTTTAATAAATAAAAAATATTCGTTTGTTAAAAAATATAAATATATATATATTTTTTAATAATGTTATCGGTATTTAGTCCTTCATTTCTAATTTGTTTAGCAATCATTATTATTCTGGTTGGTGGTATGTTTATGTTTTTTAATCAAAAAATAACTCAGCAAAATGATAAAATAAACGGTATGTTTGATTTAGTAAATACAATGGCGGAAGAAATGAATTATATTCGTAGCACTGGAGGTAGTATAACATTACAACCATTTGCGTCCCAAACTCAACAAGTGTTGGCAAATTTAAACGGTGGATTTAGACAAAGTGAAAATGAATTAATACAAGTTTCTGACGAAGACGACGATGAAGACGAAGATGATGAAGACGACGATGACGACGATGAAGACGAAGATGATGAAGACGAAGATGATGACCAGGAAGATGATAATGATGAAGAAAATAACACAAAAAATATTAAAATAATAAATATATTAAGTGAATCAATATATGGCGTTGATCATAATGATGTTGAAATAATTGAAGAGGATGACTACATTAATAATGATAGCGATGATGATAGTGATGAAAGTGATAACGATGATATACTCGACGATGAAGATGATAAGCCAGTTGAATTAATTGATTTAATAAATCATGATGCTTTAGAAGACCACACAAATTATAAAACTTTTTTAATTGACGATAAAATCACAATCAATGATAAAGAAGAAACCAATAATATTGATTTATCAATGTTAAAAAGCATCAATATATCTAGTAGTAGCTCTAACGAAAACATTGAATACAAAAAAATGTCATTAAACAAATTAAGGGAAATTGTGATTGAGAGAAAGTTGACATCCGATTCATCAAAAATGAAGAAAAACGAATTACTCAAATTACTTGAATAAAACGCGACCACAATAAAATAAAATAAAATTACATTACATATTTTGTATAATTTTATTATAGCATTTAAATATATATGTCTTGGGGGACTTGTTATTCCGGATCAAATAATATTCATTTCAATTATCCACCAATTATGGCAGATGGAAGAAATTACGCCACCTGGCAGCCTGAAGCAGTGGTAAATAAAAGAATACAACAACAAAAAAATATTAAAACTAGTTGGGAATATAGACAATATTTAACCCATAATGGTATTGAAATCATGAAATATAACACATCAGAAGCTTGTTATGATATGGGACTTCCTTCACATATTCAAACGGGAAAAACTCCATCATCCAACGTGCCATTATTATATAAATCCACGTATGACAATGCTAGACCAGGTTATGGATATAATAATAGTGACCTTAAATCACCTTATTTAACTCGCGAACAATTACAAGCACGTCTTGTATCACCTTCTATTATTGTTCCTGAATAAAATCAAAAAGTATTATAATTATAAAAAGGATATAATATTTTTTATGTAAAAATAGATATAGATTTGTTATATATGAATCATTGTTGTCCATATTTTTTGAAAATCTTGAGTATAGATGTAGGAATTAAAAATTTAGCATTCTGTCTTTTTGTGAAAAAAGAAGAACACTATACTATTGAAAAATGGGATATTATTAATTTAGCACAACAATGTGAAATGAAATGTAAAGAAATTGATAAAAATAATCAAGTATGTGATAAGCCTGCTAAATTTACCAAAAATGGTAAATGCTACTGTTTAAAACATTCAAAGAAACAAGACTATCAAGTTCCAAATGGTGAATTGAAAACAAATTTAAATAAGAAAAAAATTCAGGATTTATATGATTTAGCTGAAAAATATAAAATAACATACACGACTCCCATTAAGAAGAACGAATTGATCTCTCTTATAAATGATTACATACATAATACATGCTTTGAACAAGTTGAAAGTAGTAGCGCATCAAAAATAGATTTAGTAACAATTGGTCGAAATATTCAGTCAAAATTTGACAATATATTGGCAGAACATTGTCAGAGTATAGACAAGGTTATTATTGAGAATCAAATCAGCCCCATTGCGAATCGCATGAAGACAATACAAGGGATGATTGCTCAATATTTTATCATGAAAAATAATAATATTTGTATTGAATTTGTTTCCTCTGTGAATAAATTAAAAGACGATAAACAAAGCAACGTAGAAAAAAGCGACAAAAAAATAAAATATAGTGATCGTAAAAAAAAGGGAATACAAAAATGTTTAGAAATAATTACCAATACACATTATTATGAATGTTGGGAAGGTTTTTTTTCAAAACATACAAAAAAAGACGATTTAGCAGATTCATTTTTACAAGGATTATGGTATATCAAGAATAAAATGTAGCAAATTTTTTTGAAATATTTAAAAAAAATGAATAAGTATATTTTTTATATAAAATAAATATATTTATTATTCGTAAGACTTAAAATTATATGTTCTTATTAATTCATAAGACATGGATAATGAAATCATTGATATTTCAGAAATAAGTTTAAACGACTCACCTATGAAATTAAAATCAACAAATTTTGGCGGTGGTCTTGAATTATTAATGAATGATAAAATGAAAGAAGGGTCAAAAGCACCAACCAGTGATATTCATATTGATGATTTAGAAAATTTAGAAAACGAATTAAATGATTTAGTAGATAATTTTCCAAGTAGAAACACATATGAATCTAAATCGGGATTATTTGACGCAAAAATAGAATCGTCATCATCGTTTTCAAGTGAAAGACAAAATGTAAGATTTAGCGATTCTGGGTCTTCACCAAGCATAGGGCAGGCAACCGCGGACCAACACCAGGACGCACAAACTTGGGATGGTTATGGTAAATTCAATAATATTCCTATGAACCCGGATAAACCAGGTGACGCTGAACCCCAAATGACTAAAGAGGAATTATTAAGGGAGAAATTCAAGTATTTAAGAAAGTTGGAAAATTTGGAGGCAAAGGGTGTGAATTTAACAAAAAAATATACGATGGAATCACCTCTTGCTGAAATGCAAGGTGAATATGAGATGATTATGGAGGAAAAAACAAAACAAAACTCGATTAAATTTCAAGGCAACATGTTAATGGCGTGTATTAACGGTATTGAATTTTTGAATAACCGTTTTGATCCATTTGATGTCAAATTAGACGGTTGGAGTGAACAGGTGAATGAAAATTTGACCGACTATGATGAGATTTTTGGAGAATTATTTGATAAATATAAATCACGCGCGTCTATGGCGCCAGAATTGAAATTATTATTTCAATTGGGTGGCAGTGCTATGATGGTACACATGACAAACACCATGTTTAAGTCCGCAATGCCTGGAATGGATGATATTTTACGGCAAAACCCTGATTTGATGCGACAGTTCCAATCGGCGGCGGCAAATTCCATGAGCCAGACGAGCCCCGGTTTTTCGGGTTTCATGAATGGTTTAATGAATCCCGAGGCTATGAATGGCGGAGGAGGAGGTCCGCCACCACCTATGGCGACCCAAGGCCCAAACGCAGTACCACCATCAGTCTCGCGCGGAGGCAACAATAGTGCCTACATGTCAAGACCTGATTTGAATATGGGCACCGGAGGGCGAAGTAATTTCAATGATGGTATTAATATTCGCGAAAATTTTGGGGGTATAAATGATTCGGAAAAAACATCTCGATCATCACGTCCTGAAATGAAAGGACCAAGTGATATTTCCGATATATTGTCTGGATTAAAAACCAAGACCATCAATATACAAGAAACAACGGCTCCAGCACCAGTTTCTGTACAAAGACAAAATACCTCCTCACAAAATGAAAACAGTACAATTTCAATCGGTGATTTAAAAGAATTACAAAGTGAGGGAACTATGCCTAAGAAAAGTAAAAGACGTCAAAAGAGTGATAAAAACACATTGAGTTTGGATATTTAAACTTTTGAAAATTTGAAAATATATAAAAAAGAATATAAAAATATATTTTTAAATAAAAATATACTATACATTTTTATACAAATATAAATATGGATGATAATGAATATGATTTAATTATTTGTGTATATGGATGCGATACAATTCCAAAATATAATGAACAAATACGTCTCATTAATGATACCTGGGGTCAATTATGTAATATTAGTGAGTTAAATGTAAAACTTTTATATTTTCTTGGAGAAAAAACAAATGATGAATCTTTTATAGGAGATAATTATATTCATTTACCGGGTGTATTGGACGATTATTCATCCGCATCTTATAAGCAATACCTGGGGTTAAAATATATTCATGAAAATTTTAAATATAAATTTGTATTTTGTTGTGGAACAGATACTTATGTGAATATACCAAAAATTACAATTTTAATAAAATCATTTGATTATAATGAGAATTTGTATATTGGTGGTGATAATGGATGGAGAATAATAAATGACGTAAAATATTTTTTCTTTTTTGGTGGTGCTGGTTTTATATTAACTAATGAATGTTTATCATTATTATATCCATTATTACCAAATATTATGGAAAAATGGAGCGAAATATGTATTCACAATAAAACAGAATTTGAGCCAAATGAAGAACATTATAAAACAGCTAAACACTTAATTGTTTCTAAAGAACATATTAATTCATGTGATATTTCAATTGCTTATTTTTTACAACAACCTGAAATAAATTCTTATATACTACATTTACCAAAACTCTTTTATTATTGTAATTACAAAGGTTTTACATATGACGCGAATTTTCCAATATATGAAATTAAACCAGTATATACTGACCACATCGTTACGTGTCATTTAATGACTACCCAAGATTGCTATAATTTTACAAAATTATTAATTGAAAATTCATATTATATGGATATTCCATTATTTTGTTCTAATGATATAAAAGAAGTTAAAAAAAATGAGGAACTCGGTATATATAAAAGGTTCATATAATAAAAATAAAATAAATATAATGAAAATAACTATATAAAAATTATATAATTATTAAATTATTAAAATCATGAGCGAATTAAAAATAGCATTAATCACTGGTATTACGGGTCAAGACGGGTCTTATTTGGCAGAATTATTATTAGAGAAAAATTATTGTGTATGGGGTCTGATTCGCCGTGGATCAAATATAAATACCCAACGTATTGAACATATTTTCAAACAATTACATCTTCGTTATGGCGATCTAAGTGACGGTATTAATTTATCCAATATTTTGAATGAAATATACAACACGTATAAGGATTCGGTGGGCGTTTTAGAAGTGTATAATTTGGGCGCAATGAGTCACGTAAAAGTTTCTTTTGACATGCCCGAATACACGGGGAATGTTGATGGATTAGGAACACTTCGTCTCTTGGAAACTCTTCGCAATTCGAGTATCCCTTTGGAAAAGATCCGGTTTTACCAGGCATCCACCTCGGAAATGTTTGGTAAAGTTCAAGAAGTCCCGCAAAAAGAAAGCACGTCTTTTTACCCACGTTCGCCTTATGGTGTTGCCAAACTATATGGACATTGGATCACCAAGAATTACCGTGAAGCATATGGTATGTATGCTTGTTCGGGCATTCTATTCAATCACGAGTCGCCACGAAGAGCGCATAATTTTGTTACCAGGAAAATAACCATTGGACTCAATAAAATATTGACGGGACAAGATAGTAAATTGGTTTTGGGCAATATTTATTCCAAACGAGATTGGGGTCATGCCAAGGATTATGTGTGTGGTATGTGGTTAATGCTACAACAAGAGCTCCCAGAAGATTATATTTTATCTACCAATGAATTTCACAGTGTTAAAGAATTTGTTGAAAAATCGTTTGCGATGAAAGGAATTATTATTCAATGGAAAGGCGAAGGATTGGAAGAGGTAGGTTATGATGCGACCACTGGTCAAGAGTTGATATTTGTATCTGATAAATATTTTAGACCCACCGAAGTAGATGAATTATTGGGTGATTCAACCAAAGCGCGTAATGAATTAGGATGGACACCCGAATATAGTTTTGATGATTTAGTAAAAGAAATGGTAATTCAAGATTGTGGGTGTTAAGAAAAAATTCCTAAGAAAACAATTAAAAAATACTAAAAAAGTCCTCTGAATATAAAAAATAAAAAATGAAAGGTAAAAAACTCGTAGAATAAACTAATATTTTTTGTTTTTACATAACATAGTATTATAAAGCAAAAATGAAAAAAATATTAGTTACAGGAGGATCGGGTTTAGTCGGTCACGGTATAGAATCTATTATCGATGAATTTAGCGATAAATACGAATTTAAATTTGTTTCATCCAAAGATTGCGATTTATATGATTTTCAAAAAACCAATCAAATGTTTGAGGAAGTAAAACCTCATTTAGTGATTCATTTAGCGGCAAATGTCGGTGGTTTATACAAAAACATGAATCAAAAAGTAGACATGTTGGAAAAAAATCTAATGATTAATTTCAACGTAGTAAAATGTTCGCATGACCATGGTGTAGAAAAACTTGTGGCGTGTTTATCAACCTGTATTTTCCCCGACCAAATAGAATACCCGATTGACGAAACCATGTTACATAATGGACCGCCTCATGGATCCAACAACGCATACGCTTATGCGAAACGCATGTTGGAAGTCCATTGTAGTTTGTATCGGGCATCATATGGTGATAATTTTGTGTGTATTATTCCCACCAACATCTACGGTCCACATGATAATTTTGATTTGGAAAACGCACACGTATTACCTGCGCTTATACACAAATGTTATTTAGCCAAATTATATGACCAGGATTTTGTTGTTCGGGGAACCGGAAAACCGTTGCGACAATTTATTTATTCACAGGATTTAGCATGGCTCATTATGATGGTCCTTGAAAAATATAACGGGGATAATATTATTTTGTCGGTGGATGAAACCATGGAGGTCAGTATAGAATGCGTGGCGCGCACGATAGCACGCTGTTTTGATTACGAAGATCGAATCGTCTTTGATTCAAGTTATAGTGATGGTCAATACAAAAAGACGGTGACGAATCATAGATTACGAGAACTTCTTGGAGACGACTTCAATTTTGAATTCACATCGATTCAAGAGGGTTGTAAAAAATCGATTGATTGGTTTATCAAAAAAATGAATGTTGTGTAAAATTGTGTAAAATAGGTAATATTGTATTCAATATTATATTCGTATATATATAATATTAAAGTATGGAGCAAGAAACCCTAACCTCGGCTACAACCGAAAAAAAAACATTAGAAAATGGATTATTCATATTTCGTCGTGATTTTAGAATTACCGATAATCATGGATTAAACCAATTGGTTTCCATGTGTAAAAATGTATACACCATATTCATATTCACACCTGAACAAGTAGGAAATAGCAACACATACAAATCAAATAACGCGGTTCAATTCATGATTGAATCTTTAGAAGATTTATCCGCAGCAATATCACAAAAAGGCGGTCGCCTATACACCTTTTATGGACACAACGAAAGTGTGGTTTCAAATTGTATAAAATATTATCATATCGACGCGGTCGGGTTCAACAAAGATTATACTCCATATGCTTTAAAGAGAGACCAAGAGATTACCGACATGTGTAAAAAACGGGGTGTAGAATGTATTCAAGTCGGGGATTATTATTTACATGAACCGGGGACCATTGTGAATGGTTCTGGAACAGCGTACCAAAAATTCACGCCGTATTACGAGACGTGTATGAAACACCATGTGGAAAAACCAGCGCCTCAGAAAAAACAAATGAAATTCGCAAAAAAATCGGGGTCGGTCCCAGGGAATCACTTGATTTCTCTCAACGATGCCTTTTTTAAATTCACAAAAACAAATGAAAATATATTAATGGGTGGAAGAAAAGAGGCGATATTGGCTTTAAAAACAGCATTAAAAACCCAAAATCATTATGGGTCAACCAGAAATGACTTAGATAAACCGAGCAGTAAATTGTCGGCGTACATCAAATTCGGGTGTCTCTCCATCAGAGAAGTTTATTGGGCATTTAAATCAAAAAATTATCATGATTTAAATAGACAGCTAGTATGGCGTGATTTTTATATGAATATTTTGTACAGTTATCCGCGCGTATTGGGTCACCCTATGAAAGCATCGTATTCAAAAATAAAATGGCATCATAATTCGCGATGGTTAGACGCCTGGAAGAATGGGATGACTGGGTTTCCTGTTGTTGATGCGGCAATGCGCGAACTCAATACAACAGGTTTCATGCATAACCGCGCAAGATTAATTGTGGCATCCTTTTTAGTGAAAACCCTTTTAATAAATTGGAGGGAAGGAGAGAAATACTTTGCCACAAAATTGACTGATTATGATGTGGCGTCCAATAATGGAAACTGGCAATGGGTTGCCGGTACCGGGGCAGATAGTCAACAATACAATCGTATTTTTAATCCCTGGACACAATCAGAGGAACACGACCCGCATTGTGTGTATATTAAAAAATGGATCCCTGAATTGAACGAATTGGAACCCAAAGTCATACATGAATGGTATAAATATTGGGACCAAAATAAAGATATTCGTTATGTCAAACCCATTTGCGATTTTAGTGTACAGAGAAAACTCGCACTTGAAATGTATGGTAAAATATAAATTTACAAATTTACAAAAAAATAATATATACAATATATATATTGTTATTTTTCTATGACAACAAGTAAACAAAAAATAGGAAAAAAACAAAATAAAACATTTAGAAAACAATGTGGTGGATTATTTGGTATAAGTATGGGTAATATAAGTATGGGTAAAAAACCTCTTCCAGTATCTGTTAATACGACAAGTACAACAAATGTCGTTAATGGTATTGGAAATGTTTCATTAATAACGTTTATTGGCACAGTTATGTCCAGATTGACGTATTTAAAAGACTGCGGATATTTAGAAAGATATATGCAAATTTTTGGAGATCATGACATTAATTTATATACTAATACAGATGATTATAAGATTATGACAAAATGCAAACAATATACAGATCCTCCGGTTTTTAATGATACACTCAAAGAAAATCCGATTCCTACAAGCGTATTAAATTCTATTAAAAACGCAGATATAAAAAATATTTTTGATGATGCCGAAGTATATAAAGAAGGTCCAAATGTCAAATTCTTTAAAAATAGTGATGGTAAAGATTATGTTGATTTTTTAAATTATGCGAAACATGTCAATTATGTAAATCGCGAAACAAATATAACTGGTGATGGCGCAGAAGTTATTTCCAACGATAAAATTAAAAAACAAGAAAATACTGGTACTGATGCCCAAGATCTAAATATAGATATAACGAATACTGATACAATGAATACTGATATCATAAATCCACCACAAGAAAATAATATTATTAATCAGATAAATGACCCAAACGGAAATGTAAAGTGTATTTCTGTCGCGTGGTCTAATTATTCAATTGCTTATATTGTTGCGGATAAAAGAATGAATTCTATATGGGTTTCGTTTAGAGGAACAGCAAGTGTAAAATCAATGATGTCATATTTAAATGTAACCGCAGCATACCCACAAAAAATTTGTCCCGATGGTGATGGTTATTTAAGTGGAATATACAAATTAACATCTGAGCATATACATACTATATTAGAATCAATGAGAGATCTTGTAAATAATTTTTTAAAATCTGATAATATAAAAGTATTTACATCTGGTCATTCTTTGGGCGGGGCTATGTGCACCATTTTTTCTTATTTATGGATTGGGATCAAAAAAACACCACCTTATAATGATGCTGGTTTTGAAAAATTATCTGATAGTATTGTATGTATATCAGTTGCTTCACCAAGAGTTTTAAATAAAACTGTATGTGATAAATATCAAGAATTTATAAAAAACAAACAAATTATGTATAAAAGAGTAATGACAAAAGGAGACCCTGTAATAGATTTGCCACTTGAAATGCAAGGATTTTATCATCCAACTAAAGGTATGGAAGATAATGAAATTGAAGTAATGAATTATTGTGAAAACTTATCATCGTTTATTACAGGATCAAGTGTTAATTTTTTTAGTAGTGATAAAGCAAAACAACAAGGATCAAAACAAGTTAAAATTGCTTACGATAAACCATTAAACTGTGTTAAAAAAATACCACCCGCCTATATATATTCAAGTATTAGAAATCCACTCGCTCATCCATTTTATTTGTATATTTCATTTTTTAAAGTAATGTTTAATCCTACAGTAGGTGAAATAGCGAGAACAAAGGCTGGTACAAATATTAAAGCACAAATCGCAGGCGGTGATACACTTTGTAGAGTGATTATTAGTAATGCTAGCAAACAAAGATTCGCTGGATTTTTTAAATCAAATGAGTCTCGTATTCAAGAATCAACTGGAGTATTTTCAAAATATACTGGAAAAATTGGAGAAAAATTTAATATTGACCCTAATAAACAAGATGTTTTAATGACAATAGCCGCTTTTGATAATTTAAAAAGTAAAATGACTAAATTAGATAATAACAATATAAATCAAGTAGATCCTTTATTCATGACCCCTGTAAGTGGTATTGATATTTTTAATAAGGAACATAGTAGTCCAAATGTGAATTGTTTAAATAGTAATTCAACTAAAATTGTAGGAGGTAAAAAACGAAATAATCGTAGCCATAAAATAAAACACAAGAAAGTAAAACATAATAAAACAAAAAAATAAGAAAACAAAAAAATAAGAAAACAAAAAACCAATAACAAATACATTGTATTCATATTTTTACATATTTCGTAAAAAATCATTTATAAATAAATATCCAAATATAAATGATTCATCGTGATAATATAGAAAATTTTCCAATTGTTTATAACAAAAATGGTTTTATAATTAAAAAAAGCGAGAGAAATAATTATATAACTGAATTTGAAATAGAAAACAAAAATTTATATATGGAAAAATTATTACATTTATCATTAATTGATATTTTATATTCTGTAAACAAAGATGTAGTGGATATATATAAATTAAAAGTGGTTGAAACAAACGATAACTACGGAGAAGCAAATGTATTTGTCATTTTTAAACATTTATTTGCGGATATCGGTATACCTCAATATCATTCTTTTTTGAATATAAAAATCAAAAAAACTTTAGATGAATCATTTATTACATTTTATATAAAATCAAATACTAATTATGAAAACATAAATGAGTATATAGATGATGATGAAATATATAAACAAACAGAACAATTAAAAGTAAAAAATGTAACATGCTATTGTAAATTAATAACACCTCATAAAATTAAAGTAGAAAATCATATATATTTGAATAATCAGAAATTAGTAGTCGTTGATTTTATTGAAAAAATATGTTTTCAATTATTATACAAAATGTTTATAAGGTCAAAAGTATTTATAGAAATGATGTATAAATAATATATACATAATTTTATGAATAAAATAGAAATGTTATACAATACATTTTCACATACATTTTCACATACATTTTTACATACATTTTCAAATATATATTTTTTGTTTGAAATTTCTTGGATTTTTTTATCTTGTTATATATCTTTTTTATACAATTCAAATTATAAATTATTTATACACGATTTGTGTGATAAATTAACAGAAAAAAATATACTCTATGTAAAATTTTTTCAGAGTATTTCATTAAACAATAGTCTAATTGATGAAACAATGAATAGTGAATTAATCAAATACACAGATTCATCTCCTTATACAAATAACGATATCAATTGGGACGCATTAATGAAATTACAAACGCAACACAATTTTGTATTTGAACAAAATAATATTCCAATTAATTCGGGTATGATTTCTTTGGTTTATTTAATGAAAAATACAAAAACACAGGAAAATGTGGTAGTAAAATTGAAAAGAACAAACATAGAACAAAAATTGAATGACGCAATTGAAAAAGTACAGTTTATATTAAAAGTACTGTCGTATATGCCTTATGTAAATAGTATGAAACTTGCGGATTCATTTCATAAAAATATTATTTTATTAAAGACACAACTTGATTTTAACGAAGAAATAAAAAATACAATCAAAATGAAACAAATATGTTCGACTATTAATTATGTAAAAATTCCGGAAATTTATCAAGAATATTCAGGTGAGGATGTCATTGTAATGGAATACATAAAAGGAATACATATATCAAAATTAAATGAATGTGATTACGAAGAATACGCAAAAATAATAGTAAAATATGGTATTTTTTCTTTATTTATCAATGGTTTTGGTCACGGAGATTTACACGCAGGTAATATATTATTTATTAAAAATAATAAGGCACCATATTATCAAATAGGTGTTATTGATTTTGGGGTTGTCTTACATATTCATGAGAATATTAAAAATACACTATTAAATATGTTGACTGAATTATTTACAAAGGAACCAAGGGAAATTTCCAAAAAATTATTAGAGATTTTTATTGAACCTCACGATATTTTTATGAATATACCTCAAATACATATAAATTCTTTGATTTGTATTACAGAACAAATTGTTGGATCAATATTAACTGGTTCAAAAAATATAAATATTGGTAAATTATTTGAATTTATAATGAATTTCAATAAATACATAAATGACAATGATTTAAAAAAGTATCATTTATTTTTAAATGATGATTTAATTAAAATACAAATGGGTATTTCAATGTCACAAGGTGTTACGTTATGTTTAAGCAAAAACAATTATCTTGATATTGCCAATAGAGTTGTCGATGAAATGTTTCATACTGATCTTTTTTTATAATCTATAAATATTTTTTATACAATATAGTTATCTATAAAAAATATAAAAATACTATTTACTATTTATCCACCAGGATTTCCTTGGCGACTGTGCGAATGATTTTATTATAATTTTTGAGGGCTTTTTCCTTATCGGTATCGCACAAGCTATTATCAATCAGCTTTGTATACAGGTCGCTCTTTTTATGATTTGGATCCTTGTATTCCGGGTTAGCTTTTCCCCAAAGAGACATTTGCTTGACATTCTTATGTTCAATTGCCTTGATGGCTTTTATCATTTGCTCTTTATTTTCATCTTTATGCCAAGTATCGTTGTTTTTAATGTGAATGACTTCCCTCTTTAGATCACTACAGTGAATCGGTCGTTTGCTGATGTCTAATTTGTTTAATCCATTGACTAGGATGTTACTAATCCCTCCGCAATACCCGAGAGGTCCAAAATTTTCAAAGTCGGTCAAGGATAAAATCAATGATTCCAAAAAATCGCTGAGATTCAGCGCATCTTTACATGTTTCATTCAAGAATACATTCAGGTTGAACTTATTATTGTTTTGGGTAATATTGTTATTATTGGTCACATTCCTGTCTTTGCTCATTTCAAGCATATGTTTATTTTGTTCAAGGATAAGCTCCTTGAATTCCTGGTTTTGTTTCAAAAGCTCCAGGATCAAATCAGTGGAATACTGGTTATTTTCTGGTGATTGTTCTTCTTCTACAGTGATTGTTATGTTTTCCGGTGTTGAATTACATTTTTTTTCATGATACCATAAACTATTGCGCGCCTTGTATTCTTTATTACATTTTTTACATACAAAATTATCCATGGCATTTTTTATAGGTTTTGGGGTATTTTTGTTCAATAAAATGCCTTTTTGATGTTTTGCTGTCAATAAATGTTTTTCATAATTACTTTTTTTAAGACATTTAAAGTCACAATTGTCACATATATAGTATTTTGTATATTGAGGGGCATGCTCCTTTTCCATTCTATTATTCTATATATTCTATAGAAAAAAAATGCCTAAACCCTTTTCCTTGAAAAACATTAAATTTATGCTCACAAAATTATGCTCTCGCGGTTTCAAACATGAAAAATTCAGGAGAGCTTTATGCTCTAAAATGGCCCAAAAAACAGCGTTTTCACCATGAATCCCTGGGATTTTCAAAAATGGACATACCAAAAATGTCCATTTTTACTTTTTCTGATTTTCTTTTGTTGAAATTTGGAAATTTTAGGATATAGATTCTTCAATAAATTATAAATATTTTTAATAAAAATAAATATTTACCAATGAATAAAAATTGGAAAATCTATCATAAAATATTATGCAAAGTATTATTGTGTCTTCTGGTTTGGTTACTTATGATGATATACAGCGCTCCTTACAAAAATAAGCATGTAATCCTATTTTTTCCGTTATAATATGAAGACAAACCCCAAGTATAAAATACAACAGCAACTTTGATTTAAAAAAAAACGATAAGAATGAACCAAGAATAATAAAAACAATCCCTTCAAGAATACTTTCTTCTGTCAATATGACATCATTTCTTTTTGCGTGAGTATTTTTATTATTATCACTACAATCATATTTACGACAACCATATTTACAATAATAATCATGAATTTTAAAAAAATATCCAAAAAAATGTTTCATAAATCCAACAATAAATAACATTAAGTAAACATTGGCGGTTAGACCTGTATAAAATAAAGCCAAATAGATAAAACAACAATAAATCCCAACAAAAAACGATTCTAGTAAATAATTCATTTTATATTCTTTATTCTTATATTTTGAATATAAAATAAATAAATTTGTTTATAATTATAATATATATGTATAGAAATTATATTAGTAACCATCCAATCATTGTATCTATCCTTTTATTTTTAGTCATATTTGGAACATTTCATTATTGCCAACCCGGATTTTTATATAATCCCGACGGAAGTATTCGCCAGTTTGGAGTTGGATATAGAAACAAGACAATTCTCCCCATTTGGCTATTGGCAATTATTTTAGGAATATTGTCATATTTGTTTGTCTTGTTTTATTTAGCCCAACCTAGGTTACAATTTTGAAATCTTACGAACTAAGTCATGGTATATGTGGTTGATGTTGCCTGTTCATTTTGTTGTTGTGTAGAGGCTTGTTGTTGTTCAAAATTAGCCTGTTGAGTCTGAATCGATTTTAAATCTTTATTACAACCACGAGAAGCAATATTGTATTGAATGACACTTGTAACTAAAATAGCAGTGTTGACATACCATAATGCCTCACCTATATTATCCCTGATTAAAACAGTATTTAGTAATTTTTGTTTTAATTCTATACTTTCCGTAGATTGGTCATTTTGATATTCGGGTTTCATCAATGGAGACAATGTTGCTAAACTTTCTAAAAAGTTTTCAGGAACAATTTGATTAATGATAATAGATGTGTTACCACATATTTTAATAATCGCATCTGCTACAGATTGATATTTTTTCTTATCTTCTTCACTCAAATTACCAGCATTCATTGTATTTTCAATATCTGGATTTATCAATAATTTAGTCAACACGTCATTGGCTGATCCAGATACACAAAAATAACCAATTACATTTGAAAATGCTGACTTAAAACCCGGAAATAACATCAACATGCTAACCAATAATCCAAAAATAAAAACCCATGGAATAAGCGTTATTAAAAATCCAGCACCAATGTTACTCGCAATATCCCCGCCACACGTATTTATCATATATCCAATATTAATCACCAGTTGACTAATTAAAACCAAAATCATGTAAATAACTAGTGCCGTATTATTTGTCGAGCTATAATTGGACATTTCATCATTATTTTCAGCATTTTTTAGATTTTCATAAGTTAGTTTTGGTTTAAGCACTGTATAATAAATAATTGTAATAATGATAAATACAAATACTGAAAGATATGAACTATTCATATATTATGTATATTGTGTATAATTTATTTTGAAATAATAAAAGTAATTATATATTATTATATAATTTATGAACGTTAGCGATTTTTCTAAACCAACCTTAATTGAACCTGGTGTAAAATTTTTTTTAAATCAAACATTAAAACAATGTCACGAATTTAAAAACAAATACAACAATATCATATTCAATATATCATTGGCAGTTGGTTTTTTTCTACTTTTAGGAACAATTCTTCTTTTTAAATACAAGGGAAAACTAACTCCTTCTGAAAAACAACGAAAAAATCGGGAAAAACAACAATATGTGTTGTCAAAAATCCGGAATTACCAGGAAACCAAATTAAGAGCACAACAATCATTAATTACCGGATTACCTCAATGGGACGATGAGCATACCTTGTTACATCGAAAAGTGTAATACAAAAATACATTATAAACATATACAACAATATACTGATAAATATACCTCTATAAAAATATACGATTTCTTTATTGTATTTGTATGTTTCACACCCATAATTACACAATACTCTCAACATAAAACATAACGGTCCTGGAGTATATTTACGTAATCGTGAAATACAAAATTCCTTGGTTTCTTCAAATGTATCTAGTGGGCTTATTATACTATCCACAATTACACTATTTGTACCATAATCGATCCCACATATAACAATTTTTGCGTCTAATTGTTTTGCCAAAACATAAAAACCAGTTTTCCATGTTATAGTTCCGCCCGAAGGAAACAGAATACGACAAAAACAAGGTATATTTTGTAATACTAAGATTTCGTTTTTTACAAATCCACCTTTACATTTCTTTGGTATTTGTATACACCATTCTGGAAAATAAGGAGAAGGGCCGCGAGCATATACTAGAGGGTCGTTTTCTCCAAAATACTTGAATGCTTTGTATAAGATGTATCCGTCAAAAAATGGGGTTGAATGTGCCGCGACACATATTTTCTTAGGAGTATTTAAGAACTCTTTTTCAAGTTTGGATGTTGAATATAAAAATTTCCAATTATGTATCATGTGTATTATATAATATTTATTATATCATATACATGTTATTTCATTAAATGATTTACTAATAAACATTATATCAACGGGGTATATCTAGGAATATTTTTAAAATATATTTGTTATATGATGGTAAATAAAATATCACTACTTTATAAGTAATATGGCAGAAATCGTAGACATTAAAAACATAGAAAATATAGAAGAAATCAAAAAAGAATCCAATCAAAATCCTATCGTTGACGCAATGAATAAATTTTACCAACTAAAATCAAAATACAATGATGATTATGAAAAAGAAAAAAAAGAAATCATGTATGGTAAAAAAACAAAACTTTTAAGTTTTAATGAAAAAAAAAATTTAATTAAATCAGTTGTCCCTAAATGTGTAAATTGTCAACGACGAGTGAGTTCTATTTTTGAAACCAAAGTAAATGACAATTTTGAAAAAGTATTAAAGGCAATGTGTGGCGACAGAAAAGACCCTTGTCCCTTTGATATAGAAATTAATTTAGGCATAACCTATGATTTACGGGATTTAATGAATGAAAATGAAGAAGAAACAAACAAATTCAAACATCAAATTATATTGGATAAAAATGATTTTTTATTTGGATATATTGATTCAGAAGAGGCTGTTCAAAAATTTGATGAAATTAAAGATGAAATCAAAGGCTCAATCGAAACCTCCGAATATTATTTGTCATTGTTGAATGAAAAAACGGATAATGTAGATAAAAAAAATAATTTAAAAAAAATACAAACAGAGGTGTATACAAATATATCAAATATTAAAAAATACACTGATGAATACAAGAAAAAACATAATAAAAAATTCATGGACGATATAGCACGCATATATTATGAAGACATGATACCTCGTTTAAAAGAAATTATGGAGGAAAAATACGCGGCTTCCTATGTAGATAAAGAGAACAATATGAATGTTTTAGTTCAAGAACCTATTTCTTTTGAAAGTGTAGAGTATATTTTAGGTGATTCCGGAGTGATTAAAATGAAATTTGGTGCGTCTTCGTCAAGTAAAAAAGAAAAAAAAAGTCGTAAATCAAGGAAAGGCGAACCTAAAAATATTTCAAAGAAAAAGGTAGTCATTGAACAGGGTGAATCATTATCTCTATAAAAAAAAATATTTAATAATATATATTATATATAATAGAAATAATGTCAATCACAAAATATATATCCATTCCAGTATTTTTGTCTAGTTTAGCATTTGGTCTTTTTTTTGTGTATATTATGGGACCAGATTTAAAAGAAGTTTATATGTATCCAACGCCAGAAAATAGCGATTCTGTACAATACCGTGACAAAGCGGACAATTGTTATATGTATCAGGCAAATGAAGTAAAATGTCCAGCGGATAAATCAAAAATAAAATCGACTCCAATACAACGGTAAATGCGAATATAATTTAGGTATTTGTATAAATAATAATCGTTTGTAAATATATGTTGAGACTATCTAAATTTTTACATACTGAAACTGGGAGAATATTAATGTCGATTATTTTAGGATTAGGTTTAGCCACATTATTTAGAACCGTTTGTAAAGGTAAAAACTGTGTTATTTACAAGGCACCACCTATAGATGAAATAGACGATAATGTATATAAATTTGGCGAAAAATGTTATACCTATAAAAATGTTTCTACCAAATGCGATAAAAGTAAACAAATAATAGATGATAAATAAATTCGCATATTTGCGTATCTTGTATCATTATAATAATCAAACTATATTATAATAATATGTCCGGGGATACCACAAGTATATTAGACTTGCCGACTGACCCTACTGGTGGCGGTACTATAGGAGGAAATGTATCGTTTTCCATTAATGAAAGAATGCCTGATAACCAGCCCCAGCCCCAATCCTCAACCGGAATGAGTTTAGACCAATCGACCATTAATCAATTAGTAAGCGGATTACAGCACGCCAGTTCCACTGGTTTAACCCAATTACAATCGAGGGATATTCCAAGAAACACGGATGGTCTTGTACAAGATCCAAGTATACAACCCAATTATATTCCGCCAGCACCCAGTGAGTCCCAAGATTATATAAGGGATTACCAGGAAAACGAGGATATTATAGCAGAATACAATAAACAACACGAGAGAATGGGTGCGATGGATCAAATGTATGACGAAATACAGACCCCATTGTTGTTGTGTATATTGTATTTTTTGTTTCAATTACCTATTTTCAAAAGATTGTTGTTCAAGTATTTGCCCTTTTTATTTTTTAAAGATGGAAACATCAATATTTATGGTTATTTATTTACCAGTATTTTATTTGGGGTCTTTTATTATATATTATCCAAAACAACCACATTGTTTGGCACGTTTTAGTATACTTGTTTAGCGTATTATTAGCTGGGTATAAAATCTAAAAAAAGAATCCACGTTTTTTTTGTCTACGTGTTTTTTTATTTTTACCATTTTTACCATGTTTCATATTTTGACCACGTAATGTTTTGACATATTTGTGTTTAAGTTTTCCATAATTATTGGTTTTCACCCTTGCGATTTTTATATCAGCGGGTCTATAAGACAAGAACCGTTCTTGGAATTCTTTGTCAGATCTATCTTGTTTTAATTCCCGGAATTTTTGAGCCTTATCTGACCTAATTTCTTCAATTGTTTTTTGATGTCCATAACAAAGTATATTAAACCTTTTTAACAACCCTTTTTGACTTAATCTATTTTTTTGTTGTAATTCAAATAAATAGTTTGCCATACACAAAATACGGTCTACATTATAGTATTTTTTTTCAGCATAGACAAAAGCCAAATAATAACTCAACATGGTGTCAATCGTCGCTATTTTTATTTTCTGACCCCTAACCGTAATTTGATTATAACTATGGCACGCAATTGGCTCATAGATAAAAGCAATTGTATCTTTACCAATCATAATTTGATAATTTTTTGGAATCACATCTCCAACAGCATCATTTACTACAAAACGCGCGTTATTTACATCAATATCTTTTAATCGTTCCACCACAATTTCGGCGGTTAATTCAGCATCTTCAGAAATAACATCAAAATCTGGAATTTTTTTGACTTGATGGTGTATTTCTTTTGGCATGTATTTGGCATACATTGACATGGCATATCCGCCAAAAAATACAACAGATTGATTCACCAGAGTGTTTTTCACATTTTCATAAATTTTTGCTTCTTTTTTATCATCATACATTTCTCTTTGAAAATCAATTTTGTTACAATTTTCGGTTTCAAGTGGATAATATTTATTCAAAAGAGTCAACCTTTTTAATATTTTTTCCCACCGAGATATATCTCCCGCCGGGCGACTCAACTCAAGATACATAGACATTCTTAAAAAATTCGGTGGTGCGTATAAAATGCCACCGACACTAATACTTTCGCGTTTAATGCTTTTATACAAATCAACATGTAACAATGTAATATCAGCGATTGGAATAAAATTCACAAATACTTTGTAAGTGCCGTGATGTACGCCAGACTTTGCCTCTACTTCGGTAATTCCTGCTTTGAAATACAAGTCCGTCAATTCTTTGGCGTCATTTAACGCATTTGGACTAAAAAAATCATAATCAGGAATTTCAATGTCCCTATCATAAAATTGCTGTTGTTTTGGAAGTATATTATTAATTGCGGTACCGCCGTAGCAAATGAGACTTTTTTTCTTGATAAAATTTTCTACAATTGTTAAAATTTTGGTGATATCTGGAGAATTAATTGCCTTTTTACGAACAATATGTTCTGCTTTATCCACAGCAGAACGTAAAATGACTAATTCACAATCTTCAAATGACATATTTTTATCGCATAGTTTATTCATATTTTCCTAGATATATTATCTACTATAGGTAGAGATAATATATTTACAGCAGTCCAATTTAATTTCCCCATAATCCCTAATCCCATAATTCCACCCTTTAAATAGTAAATTTATAATTTTTAGTTTTAACGGTTCGAGGTTGATAACTAACTGCTGGATTTTGAGGTGTTGGAGTAGGAATAGTTACTGGTATATTACGTAAATTTTCTGGTTTTAATACAAAGGCACATCCTGCGTCGCTAAAAAATTTATCACTTTCTTGTAAATTTACATCATTCAATTGATAACGCATGGCAATCATTTGGCAGCCGGTTAATCTCGCAGCAGCAGCACTTAGATTTGACGGATTAGATCCTTTATCGGGCATGGCAATTGTCATATTTTTTTTATTAAAATTTTGTAATTCGGTAAGATCTGGAGTATTTTTAATATCATAATTTCTAAGAGCACGCATAAATACCGAATTACTCAGTATATTTACATATTCATATAAATCTCGATTATCCATAAATGCTTTGTTACTGTTGTCAATGATCAAAATAATTTTTTTGGATAAGTCATTTATTTTTGTATTTCCAAAATTAGTCTGCCTGTTTTCGTAACTTGTGCCGGGTCCCATAAAATATTGATCATACGCATCAAATATATTTGCTAAATTTTGAAACATTTTTTGATTACTACTTTTAATTCTTAAATGAATCAAGACGGGATCATTTGGATTAGGTGCCCCTGTTGTTGAAAAAGCATAATTTACAATGATTTTCATTGCTTCAGCAAAAGGAACACTATTGTATGTTTCCTTAATATAATAACTATCACTTGTAGAAGTTGCTATAACTGGTTGATCATTGATTGAATAGATTTCGAAATCGAGCCCTCGACATCCTTGTTTTAGAACATTTGTTAAATTACATGTATTTACATAGTCATTCTTGTATGATCCACCACTACAACAATTATATGCTGTTTTAATATAATAATCCTTCAACGTATAGTTTGAATTTGGATTTACTGAATTAATAGATTGTAATGTTCCATTGATAGAACCATACATGTTATTCATATAATTACACTCGCGAACCATTAAATTTTTAATGTATATATAATAACCAATAAATGAAATGACGAGTGTTATTATAGCAGTCCAGAAAATATATGGCATGGTATCTTCTCGGTTGAATAATTTTTTGAAATTGTTTTTTAATTCTGTTATATTATTATTGTCCATGTTTTAGTAGTATCTATTATATACTAATAAAAGTATTTTAAAATTAATAAAAAAATATTTAAAAATTATTTAAAAATAATTAAAATCAGTTAAATATAAATTTATTACTATAATATAATAGATAAATGAGTGGGGGATTAATACAATTGGTTTCGGCAAGTAATCAAGATATTGTCTTAACTGGTAATCCAAGTAAAACATTTTTTAAATCGACATATCATAAATATACGAATTTTTCACTACAAAAATTTAGACTTGATTTTGAAGGAGCTCGGACGTTGCGTTTGTCAGAAGAATCGAATTTTACATTTAAAGTAAAGCGTTATGCTGACCTTTTAATGGATTGTTATTTGAGCGTAGATTTGCCTAATATATGGAGTCCTATATTTCCACCAAATACCGATGCGGCCAGCACAGAAAATAATACAGGAGCGTGGATACCATATGAATTCAAATGGATTGAAAATATTGGAGCACAAATGATATCCCGAATTACGATTACATGTGGAAATCAAACATTACAAGAATATTCGGGGGCTTACATGCTGGCAATGGCGCAGCGCGATTTTTCCACGGAAAAGAAGGCGCTTTTTGACAAAATGATTGGAAATGTACCCGAATTAACTGACCCGGCAAATTCGGGTAGTCGCATAAATTCATATCCAAACGCATATTATACCACAAATCCCGTGGGTGCGGAACCGTCAATACGAGGTAGGACTCTTTATATTCCACTGAATTCATGGTTTACTATGAAAAGTCAAATGGCGTTTCCTTTAGTGGCTTTGCAGTATAATGAATTACAAATCAATGTTACAATGCGACCAATACAAGAATTGTTTCAAATACGAGATGTGATGGATAGTGTGAATAATTATCCGTATATTGCGCCCAATTTTAATTTGTATTATATGCAGTTTTACCGTTTTCTACAGACACCACCCGATATTGAATTAGGCGTAGGATCATATACAGACACAAGGACATTATGGAATGCGGATGTCCATTTGAATTGTACGTATTGTTTTTTATCAAATGCCGAATCGCGTATTTTTGCGTTGAATGAGCAAAAATATTTATTTAGACAAGTGCGAGAAAATGTTTTCTACAATGTGACTGGAGCCAACAGAATACAATTAGATTCCATTGGTATGATTTCGAATTACACATTTTATTTACAAAGAAGTGACGCAAATTTGCGCAATGAGTGGAGTAATTATACTAACTGGCCGTATAATTATTTACCGTATGACTTGACCCAGGCACCAACAAGCGGGGATTATAAAATAACCAGGACAAACCCAGACGGGTCTACGACTGTTGTCTATATTGGTCCAGGTGTAAATGCTGACGATAAATTAACAGGGTGGCTACTCACAGGCAATTATAATTTAGAAAATGAAAAAAATATATTAGTGTCAATGGCTTTATTATTGGATGGGTCATATCGTGAAAATGTTCAGCCAGTAGGGGTTTATAATTATGTTGAAAAATATACCCGCACAGCTGGTAATGCGCCGGATGGTTTATATGTATATAATTTTTGTATGAATACATCACCATTTGATTTACAGCCATCGGGAGCAATTAACATGAGTCGTTTCACAACAATTGAATTTGAAATGAATACAATTGTGCCATCACTTGACCCGTATGCCCAATCGCTTACAATATGTGATCCAGAAACGGGTCAAATTATTGGAATTAACAAGCCAACGTGGCGAATATATAATTATAATTTTAATTTGGTTGTTTTTGAGGAACGAATCAATATGGTAACTTTTGTGGGTGGAAACTGCGGATTAATGTATGCTACTTAAACCGAGTAAAACAAATACAACTACAAAATAAATACAAATACAAAATAAATACAAATACAAAACAAATACAACTACAAAATAAATACAACTACAAAATAAATACAAATACAAAATAATATAAAAAGATTTTACTAATTATATTATTATATTCAAAGACAAAAAATGACAACAATTGAATTAAAAAACGATGATGTTTTTTTGAAAGATTCCAATACGAATTTATATACATGTGCTACATGTAGTTATTATACACCTTTAAAAAATAGTTTTATAAAGCATGTAAAAACGGATAAACACAAGTTTAATATAAATCCTATAGAATGTGGTTCTTGTAATAAATTATTTCATACAAAAATATCATATAATAATCATGCGAAATCTTGTATCATTTCAGTGATAAATGATCCAAATGCTGATAATAATGAAACTATTTGTGGTGATGATGATCATGATTTTCATGATAATGATGATGATAATAATGATAATAATGATGATGTTGATGAAGATGAGGATTTATCTTTATTATTAAAAAAATTTGGCAATGAGTATGAAAAATTGATGATTAAATATGTATTAGTGTTTTTTTCATTAGTAAAAGAAAATATATTACCTGTGAATGTGGTATTAATTTTAGTATTTCTTATGTGGTATCATTAAAGGCATATGCGCCATCATCAACAAATTCGCCACTAAAAGTAGTTCGTACTGGATATTTCATCATAAATGTTAAATCTCCTGATGGATAATATTTTTCTTTAAAAATATTTTCTTCTAAATCAAATTCCGATTTCCAAGTGTCAACTCCCATATTGTAGGTTGCTGGTTTTGCGTTAGGGAAAATATCGCCTGCGTTTTTAGTAATATCTTTTGAAAATGTGCTCATCACAGGTTTTATGTCAGTATTTTCGTCTTTTATTTCACGATTATAAATTGGTGGAGGAACGCAACCGTAACAATCTACGTCGGATACACAGTCCTCCCCACTTATGCGACAACGACCCGGGGGACCACAAATATTTTTACAGGTATATTTATTAAAAGGCGGACTTTGTAAATTCACACTATGTGTGGTATCGGGTCCTTCTTCAATGGGTGATATATTTGTAAATCTCTCTTGAATATAATGGTTTTTAAATAAAGAATCTGTCCAGTAAAAAAGGATGACAACCGACAAAACAGTAATCAACCCATATAATAATAATTTTATTTTCATTTATGATAACTAGAGAAAAAATATTTTAGATTTTTGTAAATTCAAGGTAATTTCAAGGTAAATTCAAAGAAAATATAATATTAAATAATAATATGGGATCAAGTAATCAATCAAATACATCAGATATAGATAAAAAAAGACAAGAAACAAAACCTGATCAAATAAATTTTCAAAATACTTATAATTATGGTGTATATTTATTTAGACAATTAATTACTCTTTCAATTATTATTGGAGTTGGTACAGGGATTGTATATAGTAACAAAGCATTTTTATCTAATATTGTCCCAGTAAATACCAAGTATTTTCCATATACAAATGTTATTCCAAAAAATACAAACTTACCAACTAATCTTCAAACCAGTATTAATAATATAAAAATGGGTGGCGATAAAAATTATTCTACAAAATTAGAATTTTCCAAAGAAGAAAATGATGAAATAATTGAAAGTGGTTTATTTGGGTATTTAAGAAATCTAAAGTATAAAAATGTCTATTTATTGTATTTTTGTAGTGTGTTACAGGATATTTTAGCAACAAATTTACAACTAAACAAAACCTTTTATAAATTATTTGGATCTATTTTTACAGAGTCTATGAATATTTTTATTGTGCCTTTTTTATTTGTTTTTTGGTGTATATTGATGTTTTTTATAAATTTTGCAAATATCATTATCCGTTTATTTACTAATTTGAAATGGTTATTCAGCACACCCAAAAACGATATTCCAACACAGTCTTTCTTTTCTAATCCAATTGGATATATGACGAATATGTTTTCAACAACAAATGAAGAACGTGATGATAATAGTCCTAAAGAATGGGAGCCAGGAAGTATTTTTTCAGGTATGAATATATTTACCACAATAATATATGTGATTTTAATTATATTATTCACAGTTTTTACTGGATTTGTCGTTGTATATCCATTTATTTCGGTAGTAACAATCATTTATTGTTTCGCACTTCCATTATTTATGACGGCAAATGATGTAAAAACAAATAAACCAACACAATATAGTTTTAAAAATGCGATCGCGGATGTTCTCAAATATAAATCTCAATTAATCATGTTGATTCTATCATATTATATTATATCTGGAGCAAATACATATTTTGGAAATACTGTAACGGCAATATCTTTTGTAATATTTTTAATCATGTTTTTCTTCACACCTTTGTTTGAATCATATAAATTAAATTATAAAGATAATATAACACCAGGTATTATACCAGAAGCCGTGGCAACTCCTATAGATATACCAGTAGTTGGCGCAGTTGTTCAACAAGAAGATACCCCGAGCGCGCCTGAATATAATGATAATAAAAAATTTAGTTGAAAACTCCGAAAATAATGTTGGTAAACAATTAAATGGGAGTAAAAAAATACAATCTTAAAATAAAAACAAATTATTTACAATAATAAAAAAATTGATAAAATAATAAAGATAACAATATATAGTATACAGTATATAAT
>Ga0187843_10000139_pt1 | contig 57850 bp, 53 predicted proteins | sample SpaLakP09_SKY_43_FD_134516 | JGI IMG/M metagenome (GOLD analysis project Ga0187843, IMG submission 134516) | Oligotrophic lake water microbial communities from Sparkling Lake, Wisconsin, USA - SP09_SKY_43 | ecosystem: Environmental > Aquatic > Freshwater > Lake | place: USA: Sparkling Lake... | reverse complement strand
GAAGTCCGGAATTGCACACCAGTGGGACCGACAACGCTAAATCCAGAAAAAGAGCCGACTAGAAAGGTAGAAAAGCAGGCCGCTTAAAACGGTCAATGGTGACAACTAGCTTGAAAAACGCCGGAACTTCAGGGACTACTCAATGAAATTTGATCTACAAATTGAAAATGAAGAATTATTAGAGGAAATTCGTATAGGCAGTATTGCAACCGCTGAATGGCCTATCAGGGAGTTTTTTAATATTTTTTCTGTGATTTCTGCTGAAAACGGTGACACTCCTGATCTTGAATACAATCCAATCCTTAAAGAAGGCACAAATGGATATCGTATAGACGGATATGCTTTCGAGTTTCTTGAAAGCGATGGGATCGAATCTGGCGATTTGTATCTCGCAGTATGCGATTTTCGCCAAGACCGCTTAATCTCTGGTGTTAATAGTAGCGATATTGACAAAGCAGTTAACGGAGTTATGAGGTTTATAAAGTTAGCATCTGATAAAAGTTTCCTTTCAGGTTTGGAAGAGACAAGTTTTGCATACCAATTAGCAATCCTATTGCATCAATACAATTCTCGGATACGGCGTATCAGAGTCGTTATTTTTACTAATGGGCATCTTAGGTTGCGAAAAAATACGGTCGAGTCACGGGATTTCGGTGGCGCCTCACTTCATGTAAATGTTTTAGATATTGAGAGATATACTAAAATTGCTTCATTAGGGCGAGAACCAATCGAAATTGAGTTTTCAGATGATATCGGTGGTCCTATTGAATGTCTTCCAGCGTCAGTTGATGATAAAAGCTATACAAGTTATTTATTTGCAATCCCCGGCTCTGTTCTGGCTAATGTGTTCTCCAACTTCGGTAACAGGCTATTAGAACAAAATGTCCGTACTTTTTTACAGGCTAAAACGAAAGTAAATAAGGGCATTCTGAAAACAATTGCCGAAGAACCAGGAATGTTTTTTGCCTATAACAATGGTTTGACTGCTACTGCATCAAAAGTTTACACACACAGACTACCTTCAGGATCGTTAGCAATTAGTAACATTAGAGATTTTCAGATTGTAAATGGTGGGCAGACTACAGCCTCTTTACTATATGCGCGAGATGCTCTGAGGCTGAGTCTTCAAAATGTTCACGTTCAGGTAAAACTATCAGTAGTGGAAGAGTCCCAACTTGGTGACGTGGTCCCAAAGATTTCAGAATATGCAAACACTCAGAATAAAGTATCAGTAGCTGACCTTGCGTCGAATAGCCCAGTACAAATTAAGATTGAAAGGCTATCGAAAGAAATACAAACACCCCAAAAAGGTGGTGAACTGTACAGTAGTAGATGGTTTTACGAAAGAGCTAGGGGGCAGTATAAAAGTCTATTTTCTTATAAAACTAAGTCTGAAAAAAGTAAGCTCGATCTCCTTTACCCAAAAGCACAACTTATAACAAAAACTGATTTAGCAAAATATGAATTATCATTTTCTGGCCACCCCCACCATGTAAGTGAAGGTGCCCAAAAATGCTTTTCCAGATATGTAACCAATTTATCCAAAACTGACATCAAAACCATAAATGAAACTTGGTTTCGTAGAAGTGTTGCAAAATCTATACTTTTTATGAAGCTTGATAAAGATATGCAGCTCGCCGATTGGTACAAAGAAGATCGAGGATATAAATCTCAAATAGTTACTTACACATTGTCTGCTTGTGCTGATGGTTTTCGGGCGAATGGCTTACAGATTGATTTAGACAGAATTTGGCGTGAACAAGAGGTCCCAAAAGAGCTTGCTACATGGATGTTAAATGAGGCTTTTAAAGTCTCAAAAATATTGAAAGCACCTCCCCCAAATGTCCGCAACATTTCAGAATTTGCTAAAAGGGAGCTTTGCTGGTTGCATCACGTAAGAGGTAATGCTGGTTTGCCCAATAATAAAGTAATGCAATATGGAATTGCTTTAAGTGAATTTTTAGAAGAAACAAAACAAGGATTAAAAGTTGACACGACAAATAGAGATCTCGACTTTGATATTGCTGTTCTAAGACTGGTGAGCAGGGTTTCAGAGTTAAAAGTGTTAGCAGAAAAGGCTGGTGTCGCGTCACCAAAAAATATGAGTGCACTTGAAAAGTTGGCTTCAGGAAAGGTATTTTCTTTGTCTATTGCCGAAAAAAATGCGTTGAAGTATTTACTTGAACGTTTAGCAGTTGAATATTAGGTTTTAGGGTTAAATAGTGTCTTTTGAAATGAAGAGCGAAATGGTTTTAATATTATCAACATGCACTGCAGTTTCAATTTGACACTCCCTCAGGAGTAAGCTCTCAACAGGCAAGTTAAATTAGTTTGTCCAGAGCTCCCAAATTCACACAGCCGGTAGGATTTCAACACTAGCTGTCTAACGTTCAGTTAGTGTTGAAGACCATTTGATTACCGCAGCTTCTGTGAATACCAAAACCAACTCAAAAACCGATGCCCCTATCAGTTTGATAAATCTTGAAGGTATTCATAAACAATAGCAGCGATCTGATTAGCCAGAAAAGGCGGAACTGCATTGCCCACTTGGTGGTACTGCATGGTTCTGCCCCCCAGGAAGAAATAGTTATCAGGGAACGTCTGCAGCCTCGCCGCTTCCCTCACTGTGAGGCTGCGGCACTGTGCTGGGTCATAATGAATAAAATAGTGGCCATCTTTGGAGATATGACTGGTTATCGTAGTGGACGGTCCCTTTTTAGTCTGAACTCTGAATCTATCTGAAAATTTGCCTGACTCCCAGTTTTTGTGAGCGGGTGCTAGGCCTGGCAGATTAAATTCGGTATGCCCTTTTGGAGAACGGTTGTGGATCTGAGCAAAGGCAGCAGCAAAAGCATAGCGACCTAAATCATCAATACGATGACCGCGTGTTTCGTGGTTTAACCAAAATTTTAAATTTTCATCTTTGAACCAATCGTTTAGTTCAATCAACCCAGTAGAAGCGATTTCGTTATGTCTTGGAACTCGGTCGTTACCATACGCCTGATGTTTAATCAGATCTTTAAGAGCATTTTTAAGAGTTTGTTCGACACCAACCATGCCGGCTTTTTTGGCATCCTCAGCAACTCCAATTATTTGCTCTGTAACTCTGGTTTGCCAATTTGCTGCAGAGTCGGGCTCTTTACTTAGTCTACTTCGTAACTTAGGTAATGCATCAATCACATCTTCGACATTAAGTAGTGGTCGTGGCTGCAGTTTGGCGAGGCTACCTTCTGTGAAATCCTCCCTAATCCCAACAAGTATCACGCGGTGCCTAGCTTGTGGAATGCCATAATGCTCAGCTTTTATAATAAATGCATTTGCATCAATTTTTGTAGGGTCGCCATCTGGTTCGAAATACTGGTCCGACACTAATGAGAATATCTTATAACGTGGATTGCCTGTTTCCCCTGCAAATACTCGAGCAGGCGTTGCTAGGTCCTGAAGTATTTCATTAAAAATTTTTCCGCCGCCTACTTTGGCAGAAAGCATACCTTTTACGTTTTCCATCACAAACATGGCTGGTTTATAACGGTTGATTATCCGAAGGTACTCTTTGTAAAGGAAGTTTCGGTGATCTGTTTCTGCACTATAATCAGTAATGCCTTTGTTCCGTGCCCTACCAACGAGTGAATAAGCTTGGCATGGTGGCCCACCAATTAATATCCAAGGTTTGATGCCAGTATCATGTCCGAGTCTCTGATGAATGGCATCATCAAGCTTTGCATTTCCTTCTTCAGTGCCAAGGACAATACAAAGTGCTTCTTCCTCAGCTTCGCGCCAAAGATCTTTTGTTTTATCAGTAAAAGGGGTCTTGGATTCACCATTGCAAAAGGCGTAGTAATCGGCAAGGCCTACAGGCATCTTAATCTTTAGTAGTCGAAAGAATGCTCTCAGCCTTAAAGTTTCATGAGCAATATGGTCTTTTTCAGCTGAAACGATTATCTGGAACGCTTCACCATTTTCTAAAGCTGAAAACCCCTCACCTAGGCCGCCCGGGCCAGCGAATAGATCAACTACAGGAATTTTTGGTTTAGGCATATGAATAACTTATATTCCACTAAATGCAGGAAAAAAATAGGATTGCTTGGTTGTTGTCAATTCAGTAGCTGAGGCTACATCGTAAAAGTACAGCCAACAGACTCATCTGCTTATGAATCACAAATTTAGAGCTACGCCCTAATCACACTTTCTCAAACAGATCCTCTACCCTGCAGTTAAACAACTCACAAAGTTTATCAATCGTCTCAAAGTCAACTCTCTGAGCGGTCTCTTTATAGAGCAGCGTAATCGTGTTCCGATTTAAGCCTGTCTCGCGAGCAACATCCGTCACCTTTAACTTGTGTTCGCCCATTAAGCGAGCTAAGTGGCACCTAACCAAATTACACCTCAAATGAAAAAATGTTATCCAAAATGACAAATTGCACTTGAAAATGTCATTTTACGATGCTAAATTACATTCAAGATGACATTTTCTACTTTAGAGTAGCTTTATGTCATCTAGACTAACTCAAAAATGAGGTTATTTCTATGAAAAGCGCAATGACATATTTAACGTCTAGTGAACTCTCTGCATTAATCAAATACGACCCTCGGACAATACGGGAACAACTTAAAGACAGAGTATTGCTTGAAGGCGTGCATTACATCAGGCCCTTTGGTGGTCGAAAAATTCTGTATTTATGGGAAGCGATTGAACGAGATATGGCTAAACCAAGCTGGGGATTCATGATTCCTATGGCTAATGGAGGTCGTGCACATGGCTAGTATAAGAACACGAGCTGGATCGCAGTTTCTACTGATCGACTTTCAATATATGAATCTGCGTTGCCGAGAGCAAACTGCTCTCACGGATACAGCGGCAAATAGAAAAAAGCTGCAGCAGCTGCTAAACCGTGTTGAAGCGGAAATCACCTTAGGCACCTTCGATTACCGCCGCTATTTCCCTAACAGCAAAAATGTCGACAAGGTTGAGCAACAACTGAATTATGAACGGCAGTTTACACGAATGGGCGATAAGCCTTTATTCGGGATCTTTGCGGATACTTGGTTTGACGAAATGCGGGTTACTTGGCGTGATTCGTATGCATCGACTATGAGGACTTTGCTGGAAAACCGGATTAAACCCTATTTCAAAGATAAAAAGGTCGACCAAATCACAAAAGCTGAATTACTCCAATTTCGCGCCTCACTCGGCAAAGTATGCCGCGAAGATGGAAAACCACTCTCAGCTGATTACATCAACCGCCATTTGAAAATTATTCAAATGATCCTCAGTGAAGCAGCCGACCGCTTTCAGTTTAACGCAATAGAAAGACTCAAACCAGCGAAGGTGAAAAAAACCGATGTGGATCCATTCACCTTCGATGAAATCAACTTGATCTTAAGTCATTCCGATATCGCATATCGGGATCTGCTGACGGTTGCCTTTTTCACAGGCATGCGAACAGGGGAAATCTTAGGGTTAAAGTGGCGTTATGTTGATTTTAGTAATGATCTGATTTTGATTCGAGAAACCATCGTTAATGGCAAGGAGGAATACACAAAAACAGACGGTAGCCAACGTGAAATTGCTATGTCTGCACCAGTGAAGGCAGCCCTTAAACGACAATTACTGCGAACAAAAAACGGCGGCTATGTTTTTAGTAATAGTGCAGGTAAGCCACTGTGTCGGCACAACCTGTTAAAACGAAAATGGTACCCATTGCTTGAAAAACTCTCATTAAGAAAACGCCGCCAGTATCAAACTCGGCACACTGCAGCCACTTTATGGTTGGCAGCCGGAGAAAACCCTGAGTGGATTGCTCGGCAAATGGGACACACCTCGACCGAGATGTTATTCAGGGTATATAGCCGATTCGTACCAAATCTGACTCGTCAGGACGGATCTGCTTTTGAGCGATTAGTGTTGCAACATGTCGAGGTGTCAAATGCTTAATATTATTCAAGCATTCCCAAGTTGCCTTTCCGGCTTAAACCAAAACAATCAGCACTTTCATGGTAGTTTTCGTTTACTCGGTTGTGTAGCAAAGGTGTCTCGTTTAGGTGAACCTTACTGGTCTATAAAAGTGGCAGATATTTCAGGTATGCGTGAGGTGCTATTGTTTGATGAGGCGCCACGCTGGGATACTTTTTTAGTAAATGGTGTAATTACGATGGAGCTATCTTTGCGTCCACAAGTCGGCTTTATTGTCGCTAAGAATCCAGAGCAATTGGAGCTACGCGATGCGATGCAAAAACCTGCGTTATTTTGGAAAGCATTGCCGGTCAGTTGGATAATTACAGAATGGATTGTTGAGCGCTTCTTACAACTGCTTATGAGTATGCAGACCTCAGCGTTATTGGCATTTATAACGAAAGTGTTCTGGCAAAGTGATGTATTGCAAGCATTTTTAGCTGCACCGGCGAGCCTCAATTATCATCATAATTATCAGGGTGGCTTACTGGAGCACAGTATTGAAACTGCAGAAATTGCGGCATCGCTGCCATTACGAACAGTCTTTGATCGTGATGTACTAATAACAGCCGCCTTATTACATGATATCGGTAAAGCAAAAACCTTAACCCAAAATATGCGTCGCACATCCTTGGGGAAATTGGTCGACCATGATGAAATGACACTTGAACTTTGCGCCCCAGCGTTACGTTGGTTAGATGTCGAAGATGCTGCTGCCGCAATTTTGCTTCGCCATATTTGGACATGCAGTAGCCCTGGATCGCGGTACGGATATAAAGCTGAAACTTACTTGGCACCAGCACTACAGCTTGCTGATCAAATGAGTTCGCAGTTAGCAAAAAGAGCTTGAATCCTGAGCGGATTGGCGGTGTGAAGCCCCTATCCCCTTGCACATACCTCAACGCCACAAAATTCTAATTCCGTTTTGTGGCGTGAATTTAAAAGCATGGCAGCATGGTTAAAAAGATGATTACTCAGTTCAACTCAAACAAAATTTTGGAGAATTTATGAGCATGACAACCGTAGCAATGATTATTTTGTTGTTTGGTTCTTTAGCAATTGGCATGACACTCGTTGCAGCCTACTTTGCGGCCGCTTACAAAGATGAAAAGCGGAAAAATTTGAAGAAAATGAAAGAGAAAAAATAAACTGCAATCGGAAATGACTATGTCAGTTTTGGCATTTTTTCCAAGATGGATTTGTTCGTCACAAGCCTTATGATTCGAGTAGTAGCTTTGTAGCGTCAAAATCGTTCTGTGTTTTGCTAGGAATGTTCATTCAACATGTGGAGGACCAAATGAACATTCCAATGATTCAACCTGACGATCGTGATTTATTTGACCTATCCGACTTTTGCCACTCAATTGAAATGGAGAACTTCAGTAAGCACTTATATCTTGAACATAAAGGCGCACGAACGGGTGTGATTGGCGGGGACGATCCCTTTGAAGATTGCATCAATGGCATCAGCCCAAAAGTTTTTGCACTGCTGATGATGGCCAAGGAGGACTTATATTTCAGCCCAGTCACGCCGCATCCCGAAGCAGGCATTATGCTGGGGCTGCCGTTACCGTTTGGCCAACTAAATGTTTACAGTCCGCTCGCCGACTGCTGGACATCACCAAGCGGAGGCTCACGCTTTCTTGGATTTATCATGACCTACACCCAGCATCAAAAAGCCTTAGCGTCTTTGATACAGCATGAATATAACAGCGTGATGGTATTACCTGGGGCAGAGATTGCCCCTCTTATATTGGCAAGTGTTTTGACGCTCGATGGTGATTACTACCTAAACGATGTTTGTGCAGCGGTCTGCGATCTCATCAGCACATTTTGTGAGATTGACAGCCGTTTAACCAAACGGAACTAAATAGGTTTCAATCTAACGGGTAAGATAAAGGGTGCTTGCTGACAGCAATTGCCCTTTATGTAACGACAACTCAAAACGCCAATGAGTTGCCAAATTGGTTGTATTTACGGGCTGATGGCAAAACGAGTCAACGGGATAAGGTATTTACATGGCAACACCAACCATAAAAAACGAACAAGAATATCAAGCTATCTTAGACACTATTGAGCTACTAATTGAGGCTGAACCAGGAACGCCTGAAGCCGCAGAGCTTGAAGCGCTAACAAAGTTGATTGATGAATATGATGATATTTATCATCCCATAAGGGGTAATTAGGTAGGCATTACATTACACTTAGGAAAAATTTGACTCTCACCTCATCAAAATGGCAGCTACCAGCACAAAACTGGTAACTGTTAGACCAAACCTGAGCTAGTACACCGGGGGCCGAACATTTTATTTGGCCTCGGGCTACCCCGCCTGATAATTTTTTAGTCTTTGATAATATTCCGATAGGAATGGTTTTACCTCGTTTTCAACTATTCCATCTATCAACATTGCGTTGTCTATTATCGGCTGAATCTTTTGCTGACAAAATGTCAAGTAAACATGATCATTCCACTGCCCAGTTGAAGAGAGAGCTTCAAGACTAGTCTGTAAACTATTAAAAAGTTGTTTTAAATCAGCCTGAAACAGATCTGTCTTGTTTGCAAAACCAATCAAAGCTTCCAAATCAGTGTTTATCGTTGCCATATGTTACCCCTTAAGCATTTGCGTGCGAGAAATAGCATCAATGTGCTTTTGCAAACTTGATTGCGCTTGAGGTATCAAAAAACTTTCAATTTCTAGCATGACGATATCCATATTTTTTATGCATTGTTCTTCAAACAGTGCAGAGTTTTGATCTGACCAGTCCAATGCTTGAAAATCAGCAGCATAGGCACTGACTATCTCTTTAAATCTAAGCTGAAAGATGGACAGATCTGAAAGGAATGCTTTCAAACCATCAGTATCAGCAACGACCCGAGTCGAACTTTTTTCAATGCCGCTATTGGCGTTACTTGTATAAATGCCATTTTTTTTGGCTTGGCCTTCACTATAGGCCTTGCTATATGACTGAGAGTAACTATCGGATGCATCCGTTCCCCAAACCGCAAATTTTGCAGAAAACCCCGCTTTAAAGTGGCTTTTTTCTCTACCTGCTTCAGCATCCTTTAAACCGTCTGCATACCCACGCTGACTGTCATCACTATTCAGTAAACTCATAAAACCACCTCATTTAATTTAACTGCAGTTTCTGACTACATTTATGCACAATAATGTAATGCCTAATTAAAACGATACTTGGAAATAACAAAAGAACCAGCGTGTTCAAAGCAATAATCGCTATGTTCAATACAGTTCTGAACAGAAAAGAAATTATTCCGCGCTGATATCGCAGAAAATTCACCCATGGCACGGAGGTCTTATCCATCATATAATCTCTGAGACGAACGAATTTCGACCAAGATAGGTTTGAACAATGTTGAATCGTTTGTTCCAACAATTGATTATTTCGGTCCTTTTCCACCAGATAAGCGGAGATTTCCGTGATATCGACTTGACTTGTAAACGCGCCTGACCCTGGCCATGTTAAATCGTTATAGGTTGAACGGATGTCAACTTCGAGTCTAACAATCTTAGATAAAATCGTTCCTCGCCACCACGCCCAATCGTACAGTGCTTTTAATGCTTCAGCATTTGTGACATTTGATGCGGTCTTTTCTAATTGAGATAGCCAGCCCAATTCTTTCAATAAAAAACTGCTGCCTTGATGTTCCTTCAGGCTGACATAAAAATCATTGAGGTCTTTAAATAACCCTTTTTGTTCAGCCAACGCAGAGGTCCAATCCAGAGCCGCAGCTAGCTCATTCGAATCAGGCGCGATATGGCATCTATTAATGACTTTAAGGAGTTGATCACGCAGTCCCTGAAAAATATTCGGTGCAGCCAAAACCTCAACGACACTTAAGGCTGCAGATAATTTCTGAACAGACCGCAACTCCTTGGTGATATAAGCTTCAAGCTCTAAGAGTTCCGATTGACGATTAATTTCCACTTGACGTGTCAGATTGGAAAATATTTCTGGAAATGCTCTAACTTCTTTTCCAACAGAGATAATTGTTTGTCGAAGACGAGTAATCGTGTTCAAGCGCTTTGCTTGATCGCTCCGCTCGTTTTTAACAGCTTTGGAAAGCTCACATAAACCAGCTATATATTCATCATAGATCAACATAAACCACCTCATAACTTATTTGAGCATTAACAAAATTCATCATCTTTTCCGATTCAAATAAACGTATAGGCAGCCGTTCTTCACCAGAGATCAATATCCCTTCATTCGCTTTTAAAACAATTTCAGGAAGTAATTTTGCATCTGGAGAAGCGTAAATAATTTTATGACCGAACGTAGTGAGAACCTCACGTGAATTGCTGAAGATATTGTCTAACTCACCGGAATGACTTACGGTAAGCACCACATAAATGCGGTACAAAGAGCCTGTTTTAAGGATTTTCTCTAACAATTTGGACGCGGGTGAACCACTAATTGTTTCTCGACTCGTCAAGATGGCTGACGCTGCAGCTTTTGTGATCATCACCGTTAAAATTTCAGGCTCAGTAGTTCCAGAGTTATCAAACTGTCTGACTTGAAGTTCACTATGAATTTCGTCTAAAAGCTGAAACATCATTTCCGGTAAAAACACTCGAAAATGTTGTGGAAACGGGCGTTGAAGTGATAAAAACTTGCTGTCCGGGCCCCCAGCATAGTGATCGAGACAAACAACATGGGATTTATACTTAGTCAGTAACTGATAGGCAATTAGCTTCGAAAAAGCGATGACATCATCCTCTTTCTGACCAACTATCAACAAATTTTGTGCAAGTGCCGCTTTAAATTCAAAACCTTCGGGACGATTGCATGAGGCAATATAGTTTCCATTACCAACAATAATACGTTTCTCAAAAGCAATTTTGCCGTAATTAAAGTTAGCGGCCGTACCAGTGTCATCTTTTATAAATCGTGAAGGAAAAAATGTATAATTTTTTGATAAGATTGCCACTCGATGAAGCCTTTCTTCCCGCGAGATCAATGGAACTTGCAGATGAGTATTTAGCCCCTGTCCATGTGTATTATTCAACACTGCCGCCCCGACATTGTTTAGCTTTGAAGCTGCAATGTTGTCTCGCGAAAAAAAGCGCATAGCATCATTTTCTGGCATCTTTAAACCAATACGAATACCGATGTTGCTGAGCATGGACCCCTTGAGATTCACCTCCACCAACGATTGGCTTGCCAAAATGATATGGATTCCAAAAGACCGACCACGCCGCGTAAGATCATCAAGCAGTGCAGCTGACTTCATACCTAGTGCATCATTGGTTAAAAGGACCTGAAATTCGTCCAGCACAACGACAATTCTTGGCAACACGTGTCCTGTCACGTTGAAATGTTCTTGTAAACTTGCCACCCCAGCGGACTTAAACGTTGCTCCACGCGATACTAATTCTGCCTGTAAGTGTTCTAATAATTCGATCCCAAATCGACGATCTGCATCAATGGCCATCACTCTAACGTGAGGTAGGTCCTTATAGCAGGCGAGCTCAGTCCCTTCTTTAAAATCAATAAGATAAAACGAAAGTTCATCAGGACTATACCGTTCAGCTGCATTGATGATGATATTATGAATTAAGATACTTTTTCCACTGCCTGTGGTACCTCCAATAAGCACATGTTGACCACCTAATTGAGAACCAAGTTGCAACTGTGCCAGTTGACCATTAGCAGTAATGCCAAATGGAATAGTAATACCCAGGTTTGAATGTGTTATTCCTGTCATCTCGACAGTTACGTCAGACCACGTGACTGCAGGTCGTTGTTTCAGCCATGAATTCGCTGCATAAATGATCGACTTGTGGGAGCTTTCCGGAATGGCAAGATCTGGTTCACACTTCCATGCATCAATCCATTTGGGGAATTCCAACATTTGCAGGGTTGACGCCTCCATGAGATCTTCGTATGCATCTAAGTCATCTGTTGTAGTAAGAAACAGATGAATACCAGCCCGAGTGACCGTGGGATTAAGTAATGCTTGAAAAAGCTCCAAACAACTGCGATTGATACCAGTGGGGAAGTTCTTGTAAACAATTACATGGTGTGGACGTCGGCAAGTCGCAACCTGCTGCGAATTGAAGGCATCTAAATCCATGAATTGTGCTTTTAAACAGTGCTGGATGACTTCAACGGCCCAAGCTTTAGCTTCTGTCAAAGCGCGTTCAATATCACCGCTTTCCGTTAACACTGCCCCAGTTTTTATTGCATCGTTCAACTCACAAAAACTTGCAAATTGACTGCCAAGCCACAATGGGTCAATGAAGGTAACCCTAAGTAAATCAGGCTCCAGAGCAGCAATGTAACGCATGACCAAGTTGTCAACTATTTGATTTGCAGACTTACCACCCACAGCTAGATGAGGCTGCTTAGATAGGTCCAGTAACAATGGTGCTGAATCCTCAAAAGCATCATGAGTCATCGAGCCGACACGGATCAATGTCGGAAAACGACTCGCAGGTTTAAAGCTGCATTTATCAACAGCTATAAATGCAGCTTCAGAAAACCCAGTAGCTTCGGCCATCTGCGTTGGTGAATGGCTGAGCAACAAATTTTGATAATCTTGGCTGATAGAAAGCAGCTTTTGATTCGATGTGGTTCGGATGCGACTTTCCAGCGAATCCACAGCATTCAATAGAAAATCATGAGCTTTTCTACTTTGCTCTAATGCCATCAAGTTTCTCCCTATTCATTCAAAAAGTCTTAGCACTCAACTAAATCCTCAGCCATTTTTAGCCATTCGTCACTAGGGCTAAACCGTCAACTCCCGCTCTGAATTTTCGCCACTAGGGCTATCGAATCGATAACTTTTCGCAGTTACCCCGCCGCTCTACAATGTAAGAAGCATCAAAAATACAACTTAAGATGTTGATTTATATATAGAAGAATTAGCCCTAGTGCGACTACATATCCATACAAGTATTTTTAGTAGGCGACCTAACGAAACCAAGGAGATTTGGATATGCAATTAGAACCACGTGGTGAAGTCGATGAGCAGCTAAATCAGCATTTGGCAGAGCAAGCGATAAAACATGACAATCTGCATCAGGTTGTCAATGAGACCGAGAAATTCCATCAAAACCAATGCAGTATGCGTTTTGCGCAAGCATTAGAGCAGTCCAAAGCAGAAATCGCAGAGGCAGAACAACGTATTGAGCAAAGCCAAAACCACATTTCCGCTTTGAAACAACAATTGCGTACTATTCCTAGCAACCTGATGAGCTATGAAAAAATTGAAAACACCGGAGTAGGCAAAAAACCGACTGTTTTACTACAAACGGCGTCACTGCTGGGGCTCACAATTCTTGCATTAGCAGAGATCCAGCTCGTGCCCAGTGTCATGGAAAACGCAGGTGTAGGTTCAGCAGGCATTGGTATGCTTATGTTTGGTTTGCTGGCGTTGGCGGTGAGTATAATAAAAGCTGCCACCGTGATTTTTCATGAGAAAGAGATTGATGTAGAAAAAACGGCTAAAAGCCTGAAAATGTGGCTGATGATCCACATGGTCTGTCTTTGTATCCTGTTTATTCGACCTACAGTCGAAATTCAAGCCCTGCTAGCTGAGCTATTCCCGTCAATTACAGAAGCCGTCATGTTGTTAGGGACTGTATTAGAAATCGGCCTCAACTTGATTTGGGTGTTGTCCATGGTTTTTCTCGTTCAGTCAAGCTATTTACTGGCGGCAGCTGGTTTGCTGTCTTTACGTAAACATAACCGCTTGATCCATAACACACAAAACCCAGCATTCATCCAGATTAATCATCTCATATCAGATGAACTGGCTTTGATTTCCAAGTGGACACATCAAAAACTAAAAGCCGAAGCATGTATCAGCGAATTAAAAGCCGCATCAGAAAATATCATGCTCGCAGCAAAAACCGACCTTATCCATCGCACAGAGCTGTTGAAAAAACAAACACAGCTGCAATCGCAACTAGATGGCAGTGACGAGACTTCAACCCAAATGCCCCCATTAACCCTTGTACGTTAATCAATAGGACATCAGCATGAATACATTATCAACCACATTAATTGCTACAGCTATCGCAGCTGCCGTAAGCGCTGCCGAAGCAGCCACTTATAACTTCGTTGTGCCTACTGAGGGCCCTAAAGAGTTCCTGAATTCAGTCCAAGCTGAAATCAAAGGTTTTGTTGACAAAGCCACAGAAGGCACGGCTATCCAGATGCTGAATACTGATGGAAAAGTACTGTGCTCATTAAAGGTACAACATCAAAGCCCAGGCAACTGGCCACGTTTAATGAAAAACCAGTGTGCCAAGCTAAAGATGACCCTGCAATTAGGGAATCGCAATGCCAACGAAGTACCAGCTAAAATTCCGAAAACCGTAGCCGCTGTGTTGCAAAACGTGGCGGTCGCGGCAGATGACCATCTGATCGTCTTTGATAACCCTCTGTACAGGGATGCACGTGAGCGGCTGGATTTGAGCATTGGTTATCCATCTATGGGCCACACCACTGAACTTGCTTATGGCCTGTCCTCATTTTCAACATATCAAGTACCCAAGGCGGCTCAAAACGCATATTTACATGTGATCTATCCATCGTCGATGAGTTTTTTGACATTGACCCACGAAACGAAGATTTCGGATTTATACCGAGTCTGGTCTGAACAGCTGGGGCTGAAATTGGCAAGTTTTCAGCCAATCACCTCAGGAATTGCTAAATTAAACAACACTGCACTGCTCAAAAACATACCTCCAGCAAAGCCAGACGCTAGTATAGGAGCTGTATACTTTGTTGATTTAACAAAATCGGCTACAACCGCTAACGTAATAAAGAGGTTGAAGCCATACTGGGAAGACCTGCTGTCAAACAACAACACTGCGACAGCTGGAAATACGTTGATCCGCTATCAGTTTGATCTCGTTATACCAGCAACACTCAAAACATTCGAACTTGTCGAAGCCGACGCAGATTTTGATGGAACTAACTTCGTAAAAATCGATGCCATTGATTCAGACGGCAACCTAGTCCCGTTACAAACAGTCACACCTTCTTTAAACAACGAATTAAAAACACATAAATTCGAAATTCCTTCAAATAAAACCATCCGAAGTGTGGTTATCATGCCAATAAAAGATGGTAAACCCGACGCCTTAGGCGGTTGGTGGCAAATTGTGAAATTGCAGGTGGAACATCGCTAAGGTTGTTGTATACATTGATAAAGCCTTGCATAAGCAAGGCTTTATCGAAATTCCGAACGAAATTATAGTCGGCCTTTCAACCACACATAACAAGCCCAAAACACGGGATGCTGCCAAGGCTTACTTTCAGGAGTAACTCGTCGAGTATAGGAGCGCTTAAAAAGGCCAATTAGATGGTCAGATTCACTTTCTAAAACAATTTGTTCAATATCGGCTATCGTGAGTTCTGGTAAATCTCGGATAGTACTATCGAAGGACTGCTTAGTTATCGAAGGTACGGAATACTTCTTCAGTAAGTAATTAAAACAATAAAGGCTAACTCCTTCAACAGACCAGAGTGTACCAATAACTGACTCAACACCAGCTACAGCCAAAAAGTTTGCTACACCTAAATGATTATTAGCTGTAGCCGAACAACAAGCTGATAAATTAACAAACTTAGTATTGCAATCAATTAACAACAGCATTCTTGCTGATAATTTATTGGAACCAAATAGCAATCCAGACCCAAAACTAAGATCATCAGAAATTCCATGCCCAAAAAAATGAATTTGTTCTGAATGATGAAAAGCTACTAATGTTTCTACTACAGTATCGATATGATAACCGTCCCAAAGTTTTTGCATTGATCCAAAATCTGGATCGCTTGGACGAGGTGTATGTCCATTACCATTTACAACTATTGGCTTTCTGTGAAGATCTTGTTCTGTTTTGTTATTTCTTTTCGTAAATATATATGCATCCACAATTCTTTGAACAACAATAGTAGACTTAGACCTTCCCGATAAAAAACGAGCTAAAGCCCACTCCCAAGGAAAATTGGAAAGAATGCCAGGTGCAAACAAAACATTATTAAAATTCTCAAGATCTGTCACTTCAGAAAGTAATGATATAAGATCTTCATACCAAACACAAAAGCCAACATTAATAAAGTTATCCAAAGATTCTGAGAAAAGTGAGGAACTAACAAATTCAGTTGAAGAAATTTTACTAAGTGATTGATTAGACTTGCTAACACTATGACTAAGATTGTGGTTTAATACCCCTCGTTTATGATCGATTGAAATAGCAAAAAAAACATCATCTTTCTCGTAAAAAAATAAGACAATTGTTTTCAATGATATGGAATTTAAAACATCCTTTACCTTAATGTCACGAGTAATAACAATAGGAATTTTACTTTTCAACCATGCAAATGGATACCATTCTGACTGGGCATATTTTAAATCATTTCTAGATTTCATCTGCAAAGAAAAACCAGACACATTAATGTAGTCAAAGTAATCAGAAATATGCTGAAACCCCCTCGCAGAAACTATATGATTTAATATCTGCTGCTGCTGACATACCAATTTAAAAATCTGATTAGAATCACTTGCCAAACCCAGATCAAAATTAACTTTATTTGAATTTAATATATTTAACCTAGAAAAATCCCCACCAGTAAAACCTAATAATTCATTAAACAATAAAGAATCTAGTACAACCACGAACTTCTTGAAAAAAACGAAAAAATCATTTGGCATTTTCAAGAAAAAAATTTCATCAATAAATTTATAAATGAAGTTGTACCTATCAACCACAGATTCTTTGTAAAATGACAAAAAATCATCGGGGGTAACATCTACCAGTAAAAATGTCTCAATGTCATCTGGCAATTTAGAAAATAAAATTATTAGCTCTGAAGCTTCTAGATTTTTCTGTGAACACAATAAATAATTTATTTTATTTTCAAAATACTTAAAAAATTTAAAAGTGTACAGCTTGCACTTAAAATGCTCAGATATTCCAATAAAAAATTCTTCACTAGCGGCTTCATTCAAAGATAGCGATTCAGTATAGAATTTTGAAATAACTTCCTGATATCTTGACAATTCTCGGACTGAAAAATCTTCAATTTTAGACCAAGGAAATAAATCTGACGCATGATTCGAAAGACACTTACCGAATGAAATAATTGAAAGCAAAATTTCATCTATACAACTAGGAGTATGAGAACTTAAGTAGTGTCTAGAAACATAAAAAAAAGCTTTATCAGTAATAACTTTAGATATGTGTTCACAGATAAAAAGTTTAGAGAATTCTTTGTACTCCAATGCCATAGAATTAAACTTCGAATTGCGCATAAATGAATTATTGGAGGAGGAATTAAAAATATTTTTAAAAAAATCAAGAAACCCTCTTTGTTTTTTATGGAATTCAAGCTCAAAATCAGTGTAATGAACAAATGAAATCGACTGCAAAGAGGATATGCAGTTGATAAAATATTTCGAGAAATTATCCATATACGAAAAATTTTTCGTAAGGGCGCTAGATAAACCTAAATAATTATATATGTCATATATTAAAAAACCATGAAGCTCCTGTGCATTATTAATATCACATGAGACTACATCCCATAAAAAGTCGTCAAAATTCAAGTAAAACCATTTATTAATAGGGTGCCTTTTGACATCGATGAATATTTTTTTATTAAAGAAAACTGTTCGTCCTGATTTATCATACAGATCGTTTAAATAGTAGAACAATGAATACATGTGTATGTCTGTGAACATTTTCTCGTCAAAAAAATCATCAATAATTCCCTCGACTAAGAAACTCAGCCAAAAATTTTTCGGCACAGAAAAAATAAGGTATCCCAGAGGAATGTTAAGCGTTTCAAGACTTGATACTATATGAAAGAAAACCTCTCTAAACGAAGAAATAGCTTTTTTCTTTTGTTCCAATGAAAATTTTACGACAGACACCTTTGAAAGATACTTAATATACAAAGATAGCAAGAGAAGGTATCTATCTTTATTTTCATCCATAACACAAATTTTAGAAAAATTACCAAATACATTAATATAATCAGTAATGATACTGACATCAAAATTTCCACGCCAAGAAGAATTAGGCTTCGTCATTCTCTTTAATGAAAACTCAATAATGTTAAGCGCTAATTGTATTTTATTTTTTTTCGGCTTACTTTCGCAGAAAATAACTACCAAAATTTTTTGCAATACAAATACGTGGAAAAAATCAATGTGATAGTCTTCAACGAGAAGTCTTGAGTCTCTCAGTGTCTTCAGATACATATCCAATGAGTCTGGATTGTAAAGTGAAACCATGTCGAAACAGGTAAAAAACTTGTGAAAACTGTCTAAATTATCATTCAGGTAATCGACACTAAATAGACCACTAACATACTGACTAAATATTGATGGAAAGACGGAAAATAAATAAAGTTTAAATTTATTTGAAATTTCAAATTTCCCTCTATTCAAAACAAAACAATTAATTAGAATTACATCAATCAACTCTACCAATAATTTAGCAAACAACTTGCGTTCACTATTCTTTTGTGAATTAAAAACCTTAAGAATATTAAGTAAGTTAACGAAAATAGAAAAATTCAATTCAAAAATAAGTTCTTCTGAAAATTCTTTTTGAGCATGGTAGTTGATTGCGACTTTGCGGTATTTAGCGATAAAATCTCTAATATCTTCAATACAGATAGAATTTTCTTGTGATTTCCATGAAGCTGAGTTTTTTATGAAGAAATTTATTTCCGCACTTAGATAACAAAAAATTTCCTCATCACTAGAAGAAGAATTGCATTTATCTGACACCAAAAAGCATATGTTTTCTTTTGAAGTAGTAAAATCATTTTCGATTTTCAGCCTATTACATTTTTCTAAAGCATCTTGGAGAATATCTTTCATCAGATAGAACCTAAATTAAACGCATGAGAAATACAGAGCAAAACTCATGAGTTGACATCTAGAACTATATACATAGTACGTTCGACAACTCTAATGATAACAATATCAAAATTAAAATCTGTAGGATAACTTACAGCAGTGAAAATTATCTTAGCAATAACATATTCACCGTCTTCACTTAACGACAAATCAAAATTAACCTCTGAACCATCTACTACTAAAAAAACCTTATCAATCAAAATATCTTTCGGTAAAATAAATTCAATTACATTAGTTAGACCTTGTTTAACGTAGCTTACTGGAAATATACAGTTTTTATATTTATAATTTCCGACTGCAGCATTCAAATCACTACTCACTGAAGCAAATGAAAGTTTCCTAGGAAAAAACATTTCATCTAGAAATGATAGTACTTTTGATGATAGAGGCACACAGGTTTCAGTTGTGCCATCAAGATAACTTGTGAATTTTGCAAACGGGTCAGTTTTGCTAATTCCAACTGAATTTTCAGCTTGGTTAAAATTAAAACGAAAAGCACTCTTTAAATCTTGATCATATTCCTTAAAATATAAATTAACAGTTTGATTAAGCTGAGCAACAAGCACATCCCAAATCAAATGATCATGCCATTTGTAAGACTCTTCAAAATATCGGCGAATTGAATCTTTAGCTATATCGCCAAAACGTGCAACACTTTCACCTAAGGCGCCACCTAGATTTATGGATGAAATTCTATAGTCCTGAGAAATCTCTATCTTATGGCTGCAACCATCAGAAATATCACTTGGTGACAGGTAAAAATTGAGAGGTGAAAATCCAGAGTTGAAATCACGTATCGCCTTCAGTCGTTTCGACTGAATAAATTCTTCTTCGAAGGAAAATTCAGCTTCCGTTTCATAGATAACATCAATATTCAATTTTGAATCTTTAAAAATCTTTTCTAAAAGGAGAGAATCAGACCATTCTTTATGCTCCAACTCGGCAATATATGTTAAATATTTAATACAATTTACAATTCTATCAGCTGTGTAATATTGGTTTAAGGTGTAGGGATAGGCAGGTAATTCTTTTAATTCTTCGCTAATTTCAACAGATGTGATTGTTTCCAGCACGACTTCATCTGCATCTATTCCAATTAAAATCAAGTATTCAATATTTTTGAATTTGCTATTATCGAATTTATCTTTCGTAGGGTCGTAGAATCTCTCAGATAATTCTTTTAATATATTTTCACGCAAACTCAGACCGTTGCAAATTTCAATTTTATCCAACAATTTTCTAGAGAGTATTATTATGTAATTTTCATTTTCTATTAAATTTTTCATGCATCATACTCTACTGAAGTTTTCTTTTAATTCAGAAATAAATTTTGGATGAATTTTCTTAATTAACTCTAAATTGTGATCAGCACTTGTTGAACTACGTGGAACTCGAGGTGATTTAATTAAAACTATTAGTTTTGAAATCAAAGGTATTGATAGCAACCTAACCCCTGAAAGCAGTCCTTGTTCACGGTTAACAAACTCAACTTTCGAAATATTGTTAGGGAACTCTTCATCAGCTCTCATTAAAAAGTTAATATTTAAATTTTGAATATTTTCTGAAGCAACATTATCTAAATAATTTCTGACAAGTGCATCTAAATTGTTATCTACCAAGTGGTTTCGATATTTTACATACCTATTACCACTTTCAGATTTTAATAAACTTACATCTACTGCAGAATTGAGCAAAAAATCTTTGAAATATGATTTTTCCAAAAAACTTTCAAACTTTATGAACGTATTTTGAAATTCGTCTAACTCTTGATCATCCAAAAAAAAACCTGGCTCACCAAGTTTTGAAGGAGTTTTATTTTTAAAATGGTCAAAAACTCCGTTCTTAACAAGTGAAAACTTATATATAATTATTAGATAATTAAATAGATAAAAATTATACACTCTTCGTAAGTCTACTTCAGAAATTCGCGGTCTCCCACGTAGCGTAGTGTTGCTAAAAATATTCTTTGTATATGCAGCTAAAAATTTAGCATACAAATCCACTTCGTTATCATCAGACATAAATGACACATTTATTGGTATTACCATCGACAATTCAATTTTTGATTCCTTAGAGTAAAGATAACATAGGCACAAGACAGAAATATGCACATCACTAATTATCTCAGGGAATAGATCAAATTCAGAGAAAAACTTCTTTCTTTGAACTTCTTCTTCTATTAATGAGTTCCAACGGGGATCCCGGAAGTGCATAATTATGATTTTCGATACTTTGATTGGATCTTCCAATAACCCCTGAAAATCTGAATGCGATATAGGCCCTCGTTTATTTTCAATGCGCAATAAAACAGTTCCAAAAAAAATTTTTAGCTCCTTTGAATCTTTACAGATTTCAATAAAATCAAGCAACTGCTTTTCTATTTCTTCCTTACAGGGATTTTTTGTCGGTTGAACCTGCTGTATTAACGCATTTTTTATTTCTTGAAAGCTTATTTCTTTATGTAGATTAAAACTCATACTAAAATTCCGACTTAACCTGATTCTTAAATTTCCTGTACCTATTGACCAAATTAACACTACATCGATGTTTCTGCCACTAGGGCTAACCAAGTTTAAATTACCAAATTTCTGTTAGAAGTTTTACGATTTCTCCCCCCCCTGACGAGGAGAACCAAATGACTGATGATCCAAGAATTAAAAATATTCACCGCTATAGTAGTTATCTTGAGCAATCGAACGACGTCTTGCACCAATTAATCGTTGCGAGCTCTTCACAACGCTTTTTCAATTTACGTGTACCAAATCCAATTGTCTTTTTTCAACATGAGCCTGTTGTCAGGGTTGGTTGCGCGCTCTTGCCTGCTGATTTATGCCTGGCGGTCAAAAAACGCATTTGGTTTATTCTCTCAAGTGAAGACGATTGGCAGTTACTTTTCGAAGTATTATTTAGCTTTCTAGATCTAAAAACGAAACACGACGTTGTCATGAAAATTTTTTTGAAGGAGCTTACTCCTGACACAAAGCAACAGCTTCAAGAGCTATTACGTAGTCAGGTACTTCGCAACGAATACCTAGACGCTCCCGATGAAGCTCTACTTTGGGTATTTAAAGCACATCTAACCGCTTACATGCTGCTGCACTGTTATGGGCTGGTTACACCTTCGAGCCTGATTTGTTTCCTTCGCTCGTACGGGCGTTGTTTTAGGAGCGTCCGAATCTCGAATTCGTTGCGCAAATTAATTCCGTTTGTGTTACCTGAATTAAGTTGGCTCATATTCAATCAACCCATAAACACAGCACCCGGCACTGTTCAAAAATTGTTGCATCAAACATTGAATGATGACAAGTTTATTGCACAAACGTTTGAAAAAATTTTAGATGCTCAACGGCCATACGACATTCGCTTAAGATATTGGTTAAAAGCATTAGGGATTACAGCTGCCGTTAATTTCCTTCGACAGCACTTTCGTAACATGGAAGTCACCCGACATTTTGACCTAAAGTTGGCTGCACAAATTTTAACTATGTTGCCACGCTACTACTGGCCTAAGACCGCAATCGACGTAGACATTTTATTTCAAGATATATGCTATTGCTCCTTGAAAAGCCAGTCGCCATCTGCAACAAGGATTGCTGTTGTGGTACTGCTAAAAGCGAAAGCTGGTCTGACGCTTATAAACGCATTATTGACGATGAATCAAAATCTGTTACTCACATTCCAGTGCTACTCTCATTTACCAGCAGTTGAATTAGAGAATAAATTGTTGGCTCACGCGAAAACTGCGCAGAAAGAGCAGCTCTCTTTTAAAAACTGTTTATCGGATTTCGCGGGTTATGACTTAACCAACTGGATTGCCACACATGGATCTCTACACGGTTTTGGTCTTGAACTGCAACACCTCACAATAAGAGGTATGCGTAGTACCGCATTACAGTTGCAAAACTGCCTAGTGAGTCGCATTGCTAGCGCTGCCACAGGCCTGTGCGTTTTTTTTGAACTGCTAGATTTGGGCACCCGTGAGAAGTATGTCGTAGAAGTATCACTTGGTATGGATCATCAAAACGCTTTAACCGAGCTAAAAGATGCAGCTAACGAGGACAGGTTTTCAAGGTCGCTTCTCTTTCGGTTAAAAGCGCTTATTGCAAGCCTGCGATACGCATTTTTGCCGTTTTTACCCTTGGACATACACGATGAATTAAGAGCAACGTTGTTCAATATTGATAACTGCCAAAGTTAAATGTTTTAACAGCCGGAACATAGTATGAAATGAAATAAAAACAGGTAACGTAGCAGTGAACTCGTTACCTGTTTGCCTTTATATCGACTAATAAATAAATGATTTGTAAAATTCTCAACTCATACCGCACTCATAAACTCCTCTGGATCTTGGTGGCAACAGCCTTCGGGTCTTTCAGGTAGTGGAATGTCAGATTATTGGCTCCTTGTCCACGAATCATCACTGTACCTAATTGAAAGATACGCTCCCAAAATGATTGCAGCACATCAATGCCTTCAACGCTTCTAAGTTGTACAGTCTTTATCTCCCTTTGGATGATTCCTGTTCTGATGTAAATTTGGCCGTCTGCATTTAGCCCTTGTTCGAAGCACCACCAATACAGGGACATGTACAAAGCTAAAGGCAGCATGATGCCAAACGTTGCTATGGCGAACAGCCAGTATCCAATCAGTTTTAACGCGATTACCCAGTGCAACTCAAATGGTGTGTTCATGCTTACATCCTCGTTAGTTTGGTCATAAGGTTTGTAGCAAGCGATGCGAATCTTTGCACTAATGAACCTTGCAAGCACTAGTGGCATATTCGATTTCAAACTCCATCACTAGTGCTATATGTGGTCAAAGCTAGACGCAACCTCTGAACTTTGGTGGGATCCATACTGCCAACCAACAAGAAGGGGTATGCTATGAATCAAAAATTGATGAACGAAAAAAGTGTCGATATGACCAAACCGCACGAACTCTTGGACGCACGCTTTATTCAACTAGCTGCACAGCGTATTGTGGCCGATGAAACTGTGGCAGAGCTTGTCAGAATCGAAGTGACTGAGTACACGCAAGAAAGCATGCGTGCTGTATTTGCACTTACCAAGGCGGATGCTAAAGCAAAAGCTTTTTCATACCAAAACGAACGGCAAGACCTAGATCTGCGCAAATCGGTGCTGGAAAAACAACTGGCGTCGCTTCAAGCTTTTTCCGTTTCTACTGAGCCTCCATTGAATACAACTTTTGCAAAGAAGCAAAGTATCATGTTGTATGTTATTAGCGCGATTTGCCTTACGATTATTCTAGGCATCGATGTGGTGATGCTACCGACGTTGTTACTTGCAGCTGGTATTGGAGATGGCGGACCTACGATCTACCTGATCGGATTTCTAGTTGCAGCTTGTGGTTTACTATTCGCCTTGCCGGTAATGCGTGGCTCTGTCGAGGCTGATTTGATTAAATCAACAAAAATGTCAGCGCTAATGTTGTTTTTGCATCTGGGCGCAATTATCACATTAAATGTCAGAATGGACGCTCAGGAACTAAAGTTGTTACTGATCGAGCTGTCTCCAACTTTAGAAATACAAACGATGCTTCTCTCGCAAATTTTGGGGATGACACTCATAGCAATTCTTGCGATCAGCATGGTGATTTTAGTAAAACACGCAGCTATAGTTGTTGCTGCACTTTTAAATCGCGATTGGATTGAAAAAACGCTATCTGAAGCGACAGCGAATAAAGCCTTCTTTACCATTCGTCAAAGTATTGATGATGTCCAGCAGCTCTTACATACCAACGCTATAAATATTGAAAATGAGCTGGCACGACTTAATCGTATCGACCATCTGACCGCAGCAGTGCTTAGTGCAGCCCATAATGAGCTGCAGAGTCGGGTTGCCAAAATCAGGCATCAACGCCAAGCTGCCTCAAATCAACTGGCTAATATTAACCAACAACTGCAGCCGCTTAAAAGGCCGATGCTGAAGGTTGTTAGTTAACATAAGTTCTACAAAATATATGCATGATATTCATACTGCTGTTAGCTTGCGGCAGTATGAATAGCATTTTACCTTACAAATAATACATAGCTAAATTGCAACTTGTCGTGCCCATTAATTCACAAGCATTACATTATTTTGGCCATGGTCATGCAGACAGCACCTATGCATCTGTCAACTATTTAGAAATGGATAAATACAACATCTCTACAATACTAACGCCTTTTGTTAACATAAAAGTTGGCGTCAATTTATCGTCTTTTTTTGGGGGAAAGGTCACAGCCTCAAAGGATCATTGGGTTTGGGGCAGATTCTTGTTGCATGAGGAGCGCAGAGCTGTATTGCAAATATATGGCGTGCGGAAGGGTTGTCACTTTGGTTATTTAATTACTTTTTCCAGGAAGCTTCTGCAGGTGGAGCGGGATCACACAACGCGAGTTTTTCATCGGGTAACAGAAATTACGTCACGTCACCTTTGGTGAAATCGAAGTTCTAGTGAATACCGAACATCTACGTGGGTATGTCAACCTGATTGAGTGGGCGGCCATTTCGATGCAGGGATGACGCCCATATATTTAACTGTAACCATCCATTCTTTTGGGCAGGCTTTGTCTACCTGCCAACGTAGAGTAGGTTAGACATAGCACTCAGGCAATTATCGGTTTGCAAATAAATATAGTTATTTCGAGTTAACATTCTGTCAAAGTGTCAGTTAGCGCTTTTTTATTAAAAAAAGCGCTAACCTTCAGTCTTTACCAAAACCATCCTTTTTTTTCTTTTTCTCTACAGACATTCACCTTGGTACCAGGCCCAAGGCAAATGCCATGTTTCTTTCTAATTTCATCGTTAGAGGGTCTTGGTCCTTTTAAAGGAATAATGCCACTTGGAGCAAAATTTTCTTGATGGTATTTTCCACACTCAACGCAGGGTTTAGTCGTGTATTTTACAATTACATACCCACTTCCAGCCGTCATTTTTCCATATGTAAGTGTACTTCCACTACCTCCACAATTTTGACAGCCCTCCTTAATTTCACCTTGGTCATTATCATTCCAAGTTGTATATCCCCTTCCACCACAGCTACTGCATGTTTCTTTCCTGGTTTTGGATCCACCGTTGATAGTCAACTTGTAGTAAAGATCGTCAAAAATAACGTTGCCCATATAACACCTCTTATTCAAAAAATGGTTTTTCCGCTACTTTACTGTTGCTAAAAAACATCCGTGTTCAGGACCATTTATAGGGGGGCGCGATAAAAGCACACTAGGGCTATTTAATTTCTTGCACATTTTTAATTTTAAAAAATACAAATCTAACACAGGTATCTTATTGACGGTCACCCAATAAAAAGATCCACCGTTACGATGAAATTGGGCATGATTAAATCCCAACAAGGGGTCGATATGAAAGCAAAACGCTTTTCAGTTGAACAAATTGTTTCTGCACTTAAACAGCACGAAGCTGGGCTACCAATTGCTGACATTGCTCGCAAACTCGGCATCGCTGAGGGGACATTTTATGCATGGAAGAAAAAGTACGCAGGTCTGGAATCAGACCAAGTCCGAGAGCTCAAGCAATTGCGGGAGGATAACGAGAAACTAAAGCGTATTGTTGCAGACCTGACCCTTGATAAGGTTATGTTGCAAGATCTTAATACCCGAAAGTGGTAAGCGTACCGCAACGCCGTAAAGCGGTACGCCACTTGATCAATCACTATCAAATTAGCGAACGCAGAGCTTGTGCCTTAACAGGCTTAAGTCGGACAGCTTGTCGCTATCAGCACTGCTCTGCGTCACAGGACGCGCTTCGTCAGCGGATAGTTGAGATTGCTAGGTCCAGAATACGCTACGGGTATAAGCGCATTCACATCATGCTAAAGCGCGAAGGCATTCACGTGAACAAGAAACGAGTGCGTCGTTTGTATTGTTTGGAGGGGCTGCGGTTGAGGCCTAAACGGCCCAGGCGCAATGTTAGCGGCGCGCACCGGAAAGCGGATTACAAACCCAGTGTGGCGCCAAATGAAGCTTGGGCGATGGACTTTGTCGCCGATCAATTGGCAAACGGTCAAAAGTTTCGCATTTTAACCGTTGTGGATACGTTCACACGTGAATGCCTAGCCACCGATATTGGTATTCGCTTGCGTTCTGAAAATGTCGTTACAACCCTCACTCGGTTATGTAAAACACGAGGTGTTCCTAAACGTATCCATTGTGATAACGGTAGTGAATTTACCGGGCAAATGACTGATTTATGGGCATATACCAATAAAGTGACGCTGGTGTTTTCACGCCCAGGAACACCAACAGACAATGCGTTTATCGAGTCGCTGAATGGCAGCTTTCGCGATGAGTGCCTTAACTGTCACTGGTTTGATTCGTTACCCGATGCTAAATTGAAAATCGAAGCTTGGCGGGACGACTATAACAAGAGTCGACCTCATCGGGCTTTAAATAACCTGCCACCTTTGTTGTTTGTGGCTTCTATTGACCATTGAATAGTTCAATTCATCCTGCGAATGGTACTAAAAATGGGGGCCTGTCAAAGCTGGAAAATCTCATCACGGAATTGGTATTAATTCCGGGGAAAGGTCACTCTCTAGTTTTTAGATTACATTTTTTAACTTAGTTACACCTGCCTCCAAACCCCAAACCTCCAAAAAAACGCCATTAACTTTTAATGACCGCACTTGAATAAAGCCAGCCCTATTCAACATGCTTTTAACCTTAACGTTATCGGTTCGAATATCGGCATATATATTAATTTTTTTCCTTATGTAAAATTTCATCAATTGAATAAACAGCTTGGCTCCGACTCCTACTGATTGCGCACTTGCTGCTGTCCATTCAATCAACACACCATTAAGACCATACGTCGAGGCTGAACGGCTCAGGCTGAACCCAATAATATTGAATTCAGCATCCTCAGCTACAATACTTTTATAATTTTTGCTTTTTACTATTTCTGAAACTGATTGCATATTCCAACCAAGTGCGATTTCAGATTTTTGTAGTACAGCGTTTCCTAAATTAACAATTCGGTCGACATCAATTTGTTTTGCAGTTCTTATAATCACATTTAAATCCTTTTAAATGTGAAACTGCAGGGGTGATCACCCCATAATTTAACTGCCTCGTATTGATAGAACTTAGTATTGAGGCTGCTCAATTGACTGTTATGCACAGACAAGCCAAAAGTTAACATGTAATAAAAATATATTTTCATGCTAACCTCTTAGAATAAATTCCATTCGTTATCGAATAGATATTTTAAGTCAGGTTCTGGCTCTGCTTTTTTCGCTTTCCGCTTATAACCATCAAGCCAGCGCTTTTCGCAAATGATTGTTTTTGTAAGATCTTTTTCACCATGGCCAACTATCCAAGGCAATTTGGCTGCTTTAGCAATTAACTTACTCGACAGCTTTTTCGAGTTATTGGATAGCTGTATAATCGAATCAGCTTGATTGAGTAATCTAGCTTTACGGCGCTGAACATCTGTTTGAATTGGCAAGTACAAGTACAAACCACATGAGGAGACGAGCATCTCAGCAAAGAGCTTCTGGACGAACACTGTGGCGCGATGACCGCCGTAGAGCCTCCATTTGGATCTTTGAATAACTATTTCTGGATAAAGGTTAAAAAGCATGTTGGCTGCTGTATAGATATGCAACGTGGTTTCGCCCGATGGACCAGTTTTCAACAATTTTCGGAGTGTTGCTGCTATTTCAATCAAAAGCGCCTCAGAAACCTGGTCGACATTTGGTTTCGATAGGGATTTAGCTTTTTCTGTGGGAAATTTTTTTTCTAAGAATTCTGTCAGTTCTAAAGTACAAACATCATAAAAACCAACAGCGTCGCCTTTAATAAACGGTTTCAACCGCTTATTACCGGCGATTGAACTAACAACTAGACTATTCTTTTTAACTCGCTGGTTAAGCATTGAACTGCTTATTTCAACAACTGCGTCGTTACAAACTTTTACAAGCAACTCACCTGCTTTCAATTTGAGTAGATGTTGGGAAAAATAAAACACATCAGATGGTGATGTATTAATCTCAACACTCAATTTTTGTTGGAGAAAGGCCATAGCTACTTCGGGTTGATGTATCAGGATGATCGAATGCTCAACCGATAACTCCGAAATAACCGAATCAAAATCAATATATAAGCTTGTCGGGACTGGGGCATCAATCGATCGAAATAGATTGGTAATTGTTTTTGCGGCTGTGCTCAGGTTCATCTTATTGTCCTCTGCATATGGCATTTGAATCGCAGAGATAGGATCAACTGAGATAATCAATGAATAAAGTATTTATGAGCTTGGCACTAGTGAGAAGGGTTATGAATAATCAAATCAATTTCTGGGGTAGTCCCTAAAATTCCATACAGGCTGCGTCACATATAAAATGTAAAGCCCAACCCTGAACCCTGCATCCGCAATCCGCCGCTTAGTCGATTCCGATTCAGATGTTTTTGCCATAACAGACATCAGGTCGATTTCAGCTAAACCGTTCTTGTATTGGCGGCTAAGTTCTTTAGAACGGTAATCTAACTGATAGGGTTTAAACTCTATTCCGCCATTCCAATATTGCTTCAGTCTTTTAGACTGCTCCACCGACTCAATATTTTCCATCGTTTGAGCTTGATCCTCCGCCCCAATTTTCTCCAGTTTTTTAGCTAATTCCATGGACTCTTTTAGCCGAGGAGCACTAAGCGTGAGCCTTAAGCGCTCGGCTGGCTTTCCATTTTTGGCCGGACTCGTGAGATTTAACATGCGTATTGCAGAAACAAATGCATCCAACGGACGCCTGTTTTTGAAGGTGATACCATAGTCCCTTCGATTAGAGTTGTCGGCAAAAAACTCCAGTGCTTTTACCAGTTTATCTTTTTGAGTTTGATTTAGTTCCCTCACTGCGACCAGCATTTTTTCGATGGTGATGCGTTCTCGTATTTGTCGAGAGAGTTTAGGCAATTGTCTTTTGTATTCTTTAGTTTTAGTTATTTCGCCAGTTGAATAGTCAATTCGTTCAAATATGCATCGCTCGTAATGCCTATAACGCTCAACACTTGCATTCCCTTTTCGAACCTTCATTTTGAGATTTAACAGTTTGTCAGCTTGCTCAAGAACAAGACGAAACTTAGAACCAAATATGGCATATCGATTTTCGAGTAATGCGATATTCTCGATACCGGATAAATAATCCATTGCAGCCATGTAGTAATCAATTAATTCCAGCCTTTCAGCGCTTGGCTCTCTGTTTTTCCAGGTAAGATTAAGTACACTTTTCGACCGCCAACCCTTTATTTCAGAAACATCTTCTTGAAACGTTTCCAATTCAGATAAGCATTTATCACGAATCGACCAAGCCTTGAATTCATCGGTTTCATCTGCTCCCTCTTCCTGCATTTGCTTTTGCCAAGCTTTATAGAGTCCCCGAGGACTAAATCCAACTAGGTCTGCCAAAACCCTTTTTTGCAATTTTGGCTGTATCAAACAGAGTTGATCGTGCAAAACGATATGACTACTGTGAATATAATGACGCAGTGTTGTAGTAGGGTGTGCATGCCCCATCATCATCGATAACGCATGGAGTGTTTTGCGGCTTGGTTCTAACCCATCTTTGGCGCCAATAATTTCCCTGCGCTCAGCAGCGATTTTTTCAAAATTAGTCAAATTTGTTAACGTTGGTATAGCCGCATACTTACCGCTTGAAGGAGCCATCCAACGAAAAAAATTCCATGTTGGAGTACTATGACGCACATGATGCGGCCTCATCAAAGGGTTGCCAGTCACTTGCTTTAATAACTGCGTCAATGGATCAAACAGCCTTTTTGCAGAGATGTAAGGTCGTTCGCACTTCGAAGTTCGAAACACAAATGCCGAACATCCATCTAAAGCTTGTCTTTTGTTGACTAACTGAATTAAAAACTTTAACTCAGTCGGTGTTAATAAAGTGCCAATCTTCAATCTTCTGTAAGCAGAAGGCGATTTCAAAGACCTTAAATTATGCTCTTTAAGGATAATTTCTGCTGCTAATGGATTTTCATCATCTAGCGAAAAATCATTCACCCTCAAATACAACAACTCAGAGCGTCGCATTCCTGTGCGATAGCCAAGTATCAGAGCGGCTAAGACCAAGTTGACGAGCTCTCGACTTTCTGTTTCGACTGGAGCTTTTGGAAGGTAACTTTTTAAAGTTTGATAATCCCATGGCATCAACACTTCGGCATCAACAGCTAACGCTTTATTCTGCCTCGCTGCGGCTAGCACATATTTGTCAGGTGTATAATTTGGCGCAATATCATAATTTCTAACTAAGAAATCGTGAAAATCCCGCAAAGCTCCGGCAATAGTTTTTTGTTTAGCGCCTTGATAAGATTCAAGTATCGTTTCGTATAGCTCTGCGACATCGTCTTCATCCATTAACAAAATATCATCGAATTTCTTATGGCGCCAAAAAGCTCCCTTGAGCAATTTCAGTCGATTAATGGCAGATGATGGTTTTAATGGACCTGACCAAGAACCCTCGTTTAATAGCCGATAAATCATCCACTCAAATAGTAGATTTGTATTAGCCGATAGCATCGAAGCGAATGTCTCATGCTCAGCCCTAATGCGATCGACCGATTCAAGCAAATTAATCCGAGATGTATTTTTACAAATAAAACCGACTCTGCTGAGAATCTCCGCATCGAAAGAAGTCTGCAAATGCGATATAGGTTCGTACTTTGGAGTTTCTCTAATAGAAGTTTTTGGGGCTTGTTTTTTCGACAAGGGAGGCGTTTTTTCGGTCAGCAGTCTCAGCCAACTGTGTTCTTTAAATGCACAGGTCGGTGTCGTACCATTTGCAATGTCTACTAACGCTGGAGCTATATCCATTGCAAGACGAACACTGCATGCTCGCAAAAACGCGGCTTGCTGCCATTTATCTATTGATGATTCGATTTTGTCTGCAAGCCGATTAATGTAATAAAGCCACCCAAACCATTTCCTTGAGTGCCCGCTTTGTGAGCTCAATTTTTGGTTACGAAGCCATTGGGAAATCAGGCTTAATGTCAGTGGATCTGGTAACCAAATCGCATGTCCGGAAATTTCATGCTTAAACGAATACCACGCGGTTTTATTGATTATTTTTGGAGGCTCGCCATTCTTCAATTTATGAAAAAACTGTTCAATATTGTACTTATCTAAAAGCCCCCCAAAACGAATTGCACTAAAGAGCAATAAACCTAGAGTTATCTCTGAACTTCTATCAAGTTGTTCGAGTCTGCTGTGAAAAATTGACTCAGTCTTACTGAGTGCCGTTATTAAAGGAATGTCGCTTTCTGTAACTCTCGCTGCAGGCCGCTGTATTTCAGCAGTTACCAACAGCTGGTCTTCTGGGCGACCAAGGCTAGAGACAAAAACCGAAAGCTCATCAGCAAGCTTTTTTGCTGATTTTTTGTCTAACACTACTAGGCGCCAGAAAATCTTCTCAACACTTTCTTTGTCGAAAATAGGCAGATTCTTTGTAGACTCGTCAATTTTTAATACATCTGAAAGAATTGCTTTTAATTCCTGAGAAAGAGCCGAAAACATCATGAATTAAGTCCTTTGAGAAGTTTAAGGCCAATCTCATCGATGAGCTTATCCAGAGCCGGAAACAGCTGTTTTTTCAGATCGACAAAACTGAACGTGGACATGCTATCGCCAATTGGCTCGCCAATCGATGCATGCCCAAGGGCGGCGTCTATGGCCTCAGAAATTAGCCCCTCCCTTTCCAAGAAGCTTCTTAAAAATTTTCGGTTTGAATTAATTGGTAAATTGTAGAATGCGTCAAGAATACTTTTAATCTTGCTAGGTCTTGTTTCAACCACGGAGAAGGTTTCTGGCTGGATCAAAAATGTGGTATCTCTTTTTAAAATATCACTGCGGCAAAAAAGTGGATTGAGCAGTAACATTTTCTCAAAAACAATTTGGCGATGTCTTTCGTATTCATCACAAATGCTGATTGCCAATGGATGCAAGGGTAAGATGCGAGAATGAAACTGATCCTCCGTGTCCTTGTCCCTGAATACCGCCAGACCACTGGCATCAATCAACATCTTTCTGCCAATAAAAGGATCAATCACGCCTCTAACACCAGTTAAGAGAGATTGCGCAAAAATACAATAAACGGTGAATAAGTTATGAAACTCAATAAATCCGTGTTTTTTTGTATTGGCCCAGTTCCCACATAACTTTTCATCCATCATTTCAATAGTTTTACGCACGCTTTCATTAGATGGCACATATCTAGCTCCAAACCCCCAAGGTGGTGTTGAGGATGAAATTTCGGGACGATGATATACTTCTTCGATAAAGCTACATTTCGGCAATACCTTCTGAACAAGCACGTTATAGAGTTTTTGATACTCAAACGGTGAGTGAGATGAATAATAGTATCTTGCCAAAGAGCCTGAGAGTGCACGATTGAAAAGGTAGCCCGCGACAGAAATACTTGTAGATGTAGCTAAGCTAAGGATCAGAAAATCAGATATTTTTGCAGGAGTAAAACGCTCATCTATTGTTCTCAAAAATGCAACGACTTCAGCATTACTAACAGAAAGAAATCGCAGAGGCTTACTTCGCGTTTTGCCTGATTTGAAAAAATGTTCAATTAGTTCTTTAACGCGATCACAGTGAACTGGAAGCCCGATCCATGGGGCGGGTGACAATGCGGCAGGAAGTGTGCTTTCCTTAGTCGTGAATGGCAATTGTAAGCGAGGTACAACCCATTCGTTTGACGACAAGTTATATCCAATAACGTCATCATGCCTGAACACTGCATCATCATCGCAATTGACAAACAAACCATCATCCTTCACGTCATACAAAGTAAACAATTTTGCGCGTTCCAACGACGAGCTTGTAAACAGCATTATGTAAATTAGTAAAATTAACGCAGCCTGCTTTCTATCTACTACACGATAGTTATCTAAATAATTCAGAAGTTTATTTACTTCGACTTGGTTTATTAATTTAACACTCGATGGAAGGTATTGATTTTGGCGCTGGATCCGAGCAACTTGTCCTTGCCGTGCAATTTTCGCTCGGAACTGTTGTGCGTAAAGCGGCGATAAAATATCTAAAAACCAAACTAATTGCTGTTTACTCTCGAATTCTGCCGGCTCGACTCCTTGTGCTTCAAGTTCATCCAATTCACTTTCAGAGAGATCAAAACTATCAAAAGTTTGCACATGGCCTGTTTCGAAAAGCTCATCTTCGTCTGGCAAAGTCATATAACGAACAAAAGCTACATTACTTAAACTGGCGAAACCTCGGACACCAAGCGAATTTCGATGTTCGGTCAACCGGCTTTCTACAGTGTGATGACGCCTTATCACGCTTCGGCCAGAAAGAAGTTTAAGATATCTTAATGCCTCTTTTGCGTTTCTAAGCCTATTTACTGCGTAAGCATTATTTTGTATTTCATGTTGCGTTTCCTCGGATTCAATAAAGGCGACGATAGCCTGATAAATTTCATTTGCGGATGGATTAGAGTTTGTTAATTTTTCGACAATGATTTGTGGTAATGCAGTTTCAGTTAAAACTCGTACGAAACGACAGTAGGCCGAAATATCGTTTGATGTAGCTTCTAGATTTTCCAAAAACAGCAACTGTTTCATTTGTTCAATGATCGTTTGATGACTTTGCGAGTGAAAAAATAGAACGGTGAAGACTGGATAATTAGTAAGCATTCCATTGGCGGCTGTAGATGCTGGTATTTGATCTGAAATATTAAAAATTTCCAACTCAGGAATGGTCGACAAGACATGTTCTAGATGTGAGTTGATAATGAGAAACTCGTCAAGGTCGGTCAAATGAAGATCTTTGACCGCTGGAGCACTCATTAGTCGTTTGAAGCCGAGAACTGCTGCCTGACCGTTTATAAAATGGTGAGGTGCTTTTATAAAATTAAAATAGCGCTCTAGCTCAGCCAAGGACAAGCCGGATGTCTCGGACAAAAATTGTATTCTGCTGCCAAGATCTTTTTTCATCAGCTTCGCTCATGCACGCGAGTTAGTGACCGCACAGATCCAAGATCAGAGTGGTTTTCATTCGTAAAATCTTGACCAACAATTTCAATTAATTTTTGAGTTTGCTGTGCAACTTTCGTCGATAGTGAAAAAACTAAAGGTGAAAATAAGATGTCGGTTTTTGCGAGATCTATGATGTTGTTGTGCTTCGAACTGATCAGCAAACACTCAATTTGATGAGCCTGCTGCAGCTTCAATTCAGCAATTTGAAATGATCGAAATCCAGCTACTACAAAAAATTTTCCGCGATATTTGGTGAGACAGATTGGATGTAACTTTAGAAAAAGTTCAGCGACATGCTCACTCAAGTTCACAATCGATGCAGTGAATTGTTGATCCGCAAGCTGCGCAACAAGCGTCGTTACATCAGGATGGTAACAACAGATCTCTGAAAGCTTTATGCTGATCAATTCGGAATTATTCATCGCCACCGCCTAGGGTAAGTGTCAAAAACAACACTACTACAATCGGAACCATGCGACAAGATATGTTTATGAACGATTTTAAACGACCACAAAGATTAAAATAATAAAACTTGAACCACCCGATAAAAGCCATATAATTCAATGGTTACAGTGAAATTAATGCAGACATACCCTGCACTCCGGAGGCAGAGGTCTCAGGTTCGAATCCTGATGGGTGCGCCATAAACGTCAAAACCGCCTTCTGGCGGTTTTTGCGTTTATAGCACCTTATCGGATGAGAACCTGTTGTTCGACAAAAATGCTGGGAGCATTTTTGCACAGCGCATCGCGCTGCCCGCAGGGCGAGTATCAGGATGATACAAGTGAATCCTGATGGGTTCACCATATAAATCAACCATTTAGAGGCAATTCAAGTGGTTTTTTTATGCACTGTGACCAAACGGTGACATTATTCGAACCTGATGGGTGCTCCATACAAATAAACCGCCATCTGGCGGTTTATTTGTTCATAACAATCAATAAACACATTTAAACCGGAAAATGACACGAAGGGCAGATCGCCAGCCAATAGTCGTGTTATTGCCGGAACATTTGCATGCGCCAATTCACTTCCCAGGTTTTGCCCTGATCCGCAGACATCGCCTGCTCCCAGCGCGGTGTTTTTGTATCGGTATCAAGCCAACTGTAGCGGACCCGAATAGGTTTGCCGTCGAGCTCATCATCACATTCGAAGATGCCAATACCATTTTCAAACTTACCCACGACGGGCGGCATTAAACTACCTGCGCCATTAAGGCCCGCGTTAATATTGTCGAGCCAATAAATACTCCACAATTGCGTTTGAGGATTGAACAAACGCAACGACATGCCGACAAAACCTGGGCGCCATGAAGGTGCAAGGAAATCATCGTAGTTGCCGATGCCTCCGGGCAGCAATCGCATCTCTTGACTCGCCTCGAAGTGCTCCCAGTCGTCGGACTGTTGCAAACGGTTGCGTAGTCGTTGGTTTTCTATCCGCCAGCGGCCGACGAAAAAATCAAAATCATGTTTAGGGTCATTCATACTTCGCTTTCCTTGACTGAGTGATGGTGTAGAAAGGGGGGTTTTGATTAGCTTATTGACAGATGCCGATACCGCCATTTGTAAAAACCGCCTTCTTTGTTGTTGCATGATGTGTTTCATCTCATTGGTGATGTCGGCCCATGTGAATTGAAGGGCCTGCATGGGCAAGTGCCGCACGAGATCTTAAGGCGCTAGGCGTTGTCAGGACATAGACAATTCCAAGTAATTGGCACAGGTTAACCACGGATTTAACAGATTAAAACCGGTTTTACTTTGGATTTCGCGCAAGCGGCGGGAGCTTGCTAATTTACCCCGCAAGTACAGGATTTAATGCCGAAAAAAAGCTGAGCATTGGCTGCGCAATTGTTGATCACAGGCGGTACTGATGCTGCAAATAGACGTTGGAAGGCACCCGTTTATACCATTATGCCTTGAAGATTCGGCGGTGTTGGCTGCCCTCGCTCAGATGCCACCTCCCCGAATCTTCAATGATTTTGGGTATAGAGGCTCGCGTTAGGAGGATTTTGGCAATTGATCACCATGACAGCGTGGACGGTTTTCAAACTGAGATGACAGCACCATGGACGTGCTGGTTTTACCTATTTTACCCAACGACATCAACACATCTTGTAAATGTTCCGGCGAGGTGACACCGATGTGCATCAGTGCACAGTGGTTACCGGTGGTCGCATGCAGCGCTAATACCTCGGAATGCGCAGCAGCCCAAGCATCTAGGGCTGCATGTGAATCCACCACAATATTGATAAAAGCTTCAAAGCTATAACCCAAAGCGCGCAAATTTACTCGGGTTTGGTAGCCAGTAATAACACCAGCCTCTTCCAAACGTCGCACCCGCTCTGTCACCGCGGGTGCAGTTAGATAGACTTGCCGACCAATTTCGGTGTAGCTGATGCGCGCATTGCTTTGCAACAGGGCGATAATTTTGCGGTCGTAGTTATCAAGTTCAAAAGCCATAGTAAACCTAGTGAAATACCTTTAATTCAGTGGTTATTTCGCCGCAAATGCCTAGGATTTGCAATGTGCCGGCTCGAGGTTCCCACTTAAAATAGTGACTTGTTATAGCCACTTTAGCAGATGTTCAGCGATGAAAAATATCATTGAAATTCGGAGTTACAAATTAAAACCTGGCAGTGGGTCACAGTTCCATCAATTATTACATGAAAAATCCTTACCATTATTGGCCGCCGCAGGGATTGATGTAGTTCTCGCCACGACCTCTTTGCAAACCCCAGACGCCTATATGTTAGTGCGGGCTTTTGAAAGTTTAGCGCATTGCGAGCAGAGTCAGCAGGCGTTTTATGCCAGTGCAGCCTGGCAAAACGGGCCGCGGGCTGACATTTTGGCCTGTATTGAAAGCTTCAACACGCTGGTACTGGCCGCCGATGCCACTTTAATCGAGAACTTACGTCAGCAGGCGAGAACGGCTAATGGGTGACCTGCTAATGCCGGTATAAAATTGCCCTCACCTGAAGCAACGAACTTAACGCCGACAGATTTTCGAGCAACCGACCAGCATAATTAATTCTTTGGATTTTTCTCAAGCTTTTGCCAAGATTTAACGATGGCATAACTTTGAGTTTTTGTTTTTTAAGTCTGAGTAATGCTACTGGCAATCTGCCTTGCCAGTAGATCCGGTCGCAGCAGTCTCTTCCGAGAAAGATTCAAACGTGATAGGCTTTTGCCATTATTATTTGCATTCAGAATCAATACCTTCCATTGCAGAAGTATAATCTGTGCCGGAAGATGAGCAGAAACAAAGGCTACTCAAATGGGAATGATTGACAGGGATTGGTACAAAGAGCACCACCAAGGACAGAAACGCAATAGAACACTTGATAGAGATATTCGAGAAGAAACTATTATCGAATACAACGACATTAAACCGCCCCGTCGTACTTATCGCTTCAGCCTTTTTAATTTTGTTTTATTGTCAGTTTTTTTAATAACGGCAATTGTCCTCATTTTTGAGTGAATGATTTGTACTAACCGAGGTCTGTTTTTGGCATCGATTTTTTGGTCATCTGGCAGATATCAACTTAGATTCAAAGGTTCACGCGGCGAAACTATGCAGGTTTCCAACCTCGCCCAAACTCAGCAATCAACTGCCGAACCTCTGCGTTTGAACTGCCATAACTCACTATCTGTACATCCAGCGCTGTGTGTTGGTACAGACGGAGTGCTCTGCTCATTGCGGCGATGATCCAGTCGGTTTTATTGCCAAAAGCACCGCCGCCAAGCAGGGTTAAAAACACAGTGCGGTTGCCGGTCTTTGCTGCGTTTAGCGCTGCCGCTGCCATTGTTGCTTCGTAGGCAGCTTCCAACACCAATGTTGCAAATCTGGTCCATAATTGACTGCCCAAATCACAGTAGGCGACTGGTAACGCCGAGCAATAGGCTTGAGTGACCAGATGTTGGCAATTGGGTAATGTCACTTGCGTATTTGCTTGCACGCCGATTCGAAGCTGCGCCCTAAGTTCATCCAACTGGCCTTCGCTACATTGACTGAGGCGCGAGTCGATGGCTTGTAAGCCTTCGCGACTTGGCAACAGATAACCGTTTTGCATCCGCCATAACTTTGCGTCGATATTACCAAGCGCATTGCCGACATCCGCCAGCATATCTAGCTGACGAGTTCTGGTTTGCCCTACTTGTCCTTCGCCTGCAACCTCAACAAAATAGTTGCGATAAATAGTGCCGGCACCACAGGCAATTGCGCAAGCGGGGCCTTGTGTGCGGTCGTATTGATAATTGCTAATGCCCTGCTCTGGGCTAACCTCAGGAGAAATCATTTCTAACAAGTTAAACTGCGAGGCAACTTGAAACAAAGCACCGGCATTTGTCGGATCACGGTGCAGTGTCTGCACATCAGCGACCCTTTCGGTGACGGACAGTTTGCCAAGCGTTATTGTTGGCAAACTAGCAACTGAGTATCGCAGTTCATTAAGAGACGGCGTTGTTAGCTGACCACAACTTAAACTGATGCCTGTTAAGTTATTCTGCAGCTGTCCGTCTTTCGCTGAAAAATGCGCATAAATCTTTGCAGCGCTTTCGGAAAAACCTGTCAGTTCATCAAACCACATTGCAAGCACTCCCCAATAATATTGAATCACCCAAAGTACCAGAAATTTAGCTAAAACAAAGCCCTAGCTCTCGAGTCAAAGATCATCCGAAAACCACAGACTGCTCTCGATTTTGCACTGCGGCCTCTGCATGACGACTGCACACCTGATTTCGGCCATTACGCTTTGCTTGGTACAAAGCTTCATCAGCTTGTTTAATCAACTCATCTAAGTTTTGCGATGCTGTGGCAACCACGAAGCCAATACTGATGGTGACCCGCAGGTCAGTAAGCACTGCTCGTTCTGCAATTTGTTGTCTGAGTTGCTCGGCTTTTGTGCTCGCCATGTGGTGGTCGACGTTTGGCAAGCAGAGCAAAAACTCTTCGCCACCGATACGAAACGCGAGATCATAATTGCGCACATTTGCTTGCGTAACCTCGGCGACAGCACGAATGACTAGGTCGCCGATTTGATGGCCGAATTTATCATTGACGCTTTTAAAGTGGTCAATATCAAAAATCATGATGGTTAATGGCTGACCGCTGCGTATGGCCCGATTTAATTCGGCATTTAAGCGTTCTTGCATCGAAAAACGGTTTAATAAACCAGTGAGCGGATCGGTTTCAGCACGTGCTTCCAGTGCCATTTGTCGCTGTCTTGCCAGCACAATCAAACCGCCAGTGAGCACTAATGCCGCATGAATGGTTAAGCTGAACCAACCAAATTGATGTACCAATTGGTTAGGCTCTGCCATGGTGAAGCCATATTTAGCGGTGACAAATAATCCTGAGCGCAATACAGTCTGGAAGATATTGAAAATCATCACGAATTTGAAAAATGTGATGACCCCAGCATACTTATCGTTTTTAACTTGATAGAGCATCACCAAGCAAATCGAGTTAATCAGCGTGATCATGCCAAAACCCAGCATAAACCGATGCACCTGCTCATGCTGAAACAAGGGAAATTGCAGCAAGAGGTAACTCAGAAAAATCGGTACGAGCAAAAAATATCGCCGCAACTCCAGCTGAAACAATCGGTATAACGCACTTAATACCAAGAAATGAAATAACAAGGTGAAGGTATTCACCAATGCCGGTCCCAGAAAATACGGGAAGTCATGGTAACTTCGCAGCATTTGGATAGTCGATTGCAGGAACAACACAGCCCCAGCCAGACTGAAATCAAGGAGGTAGTTTTGCTGCGGGTTTCGTCGGTAGTCGATGCCAAAATAACTGGCGCAGAAAAACCCAATCACCAAGTTAACGGCTGCTAAAGTGAACAAATCCATCTGTCTAAATAATCCCTGAATTCACTGCAAATAGACGATTTTAAGTCTTTTTAAACGGTATTTATCCGCAAGTTCCAGCATAATCGCGGAAGCTGTACCTATATTTGCATTAATGTAAGCGTCCTCAGCACAAACTTCAAGTCCAAATAATGCCGATTGTTTAAACACTTTTCGCGTATTGAATAACAGTAAATGCGGACTCACTGGATGTTCAATCGCTTTCACTAATCAAGCAATGACTCTTACCATATTCGCGTTGAAGGTTTCCGATGGGATACCGCATCGTCAGATTGGATGTGTTATCAAGCCAAACCCCTCGTCTTTCCAGCTGGTGATACCGCCAGCCATAATTTTTACTGGGCGGGCTAATCGAGCAAGCCGAAGAGCGCAGCAAACAGCTGGCACAGTCAACAATTCGGATCGGCAATAATTTTGCAAGCGACTACCTTCGGTAGCAAAACACCGATGTTAACGCCGGATCCAACAAAAATTTACAAGCAACCGCTATTGTTGTCTCAAAGCTTCGCATACCATACCCATTATCTAAATGGCGATTTAGGATACATGCCAATGAATACCAAGGGAATTTTACGGTTTTTCCGTTCAGACATAAGGCACATGCCGCCACGGGATGTACATGAAGTACACCGAGCTTCCACACCGCTCGAGCTGCTGTTTGACTTAGTTTCGGTGATTGCCATCGCGGCCGCTGCCAGTGAATTGCATCACGCGGTGGCACATGGTCATGCGCTGGCTGGTGCCGGCAAATTTATCTTAGCCTTTTTCGCGATCTGGTGGGCGTGGATGAATTTCACTTGGTTTGCCTCAGCTTATGACAATGACGATGGCATATTCCGCCTGCTCACCATGGGGCTGATGGCGGGCTCGTTGACCGTATCGGCGGGCATTGCCCCATTTTTCCAGCACAACGAATTGACCTTGATAGTGCTAGGGTTTGTTTGGATGCGCATCTGCATGGTGTTGTTGTGGCTTCGTGCCAGCAAGCATCACCCCGAGCTGAAAACGACCACCCTCACCTATGCGGTCGGCCTTGGTATCGTGCAATTATATTGGGTGACGTTACTGCTCTTGCAACCGCTCCCCCTGACACCGCTCATGCTGCTGTTTGCTTTGGGTGCTTGTTTAGAGTTAGCGGTGCCGGCGATAGCCGAACGCAAAGGCGTCACGCCATGGCATCGCCACCACATGATAGAGCGTTACGGTCTACTTAATTTGATTGTGCTTGGCGAAACGCTGCTGGCCGGCTCGATGGCGATTGGTCATCTACAACAGTTAGCGCAAAAGACTATTGGGATCTTGCCACTACTTTCATTGGCTTTGGTGCCGTTAATGAGCTTGGTGCTGCTCTTTAGTTTGTGGTGGCTGTATTTCTCCCGAGAAGATCACCTACAACAGAAAGACTTAAAAATGGCGCTGACCTGGGGTTATGGCCATCTGCTGATATATGCCGCCGGCGCAGCAGTTGGTGCCGGTATTGCCGTGCATGTCGATTTATTGCTTGGCAACCAACAAATCGATAGCAGCATCGTCACTGCGGCAGTCGCTCTGCCTGTGGCCGTTTATTTGTTTGGCCTGTGGTTGGTGCGCGACCGCTTTGTATTCAATGGCTTTGGCCGCTACTTGCTACTTTGTTTTGTGGTATTAATCCCAATAATAAGCGGAATTGCCGCACAAATTAGTCCGTTAGTAGCGCTAGTTGCTATCGCGCTACTCACCCTCTTAACCGTCATACTGCGCAGCAGCCATGTCTGTTGCCAGCTTAACCAGTCGCAATCACCGGAGTCACCACATGAGTAATTTAGATAACAAAACCACGGAAGAATGCGCCGAAAATACTGGGTGCGATGCCATTTTAAAAATCATTCGGCCACGAGAAAAAGACTTAGGTGGCTTTTCAGTTCGGCGGATGTTACCGGTCGCAGGACAGCAAATGGTGGGGCCTTGGATCTTTTTTGATCATATGGGGCCAGCATTATTTCCTGCCGGCAGCGGCATTAACGTCAGGCCACATCCACACGTCAATTTGGCAACAGTGACCTACTTATTTACAGGCGAAATTTTGCATCGCGATTCGCTCGGCAGTGTTCAGCCGATTGTGCCTGGGGATATTAATTTGATGGTGGCCGGTCGCGGTATTGTGCATTCCGAGCGCGAGCGGCCAGAAGTTACTGCGGTTCCGCATGAGTTACATGGGTTACAACTGTGGCTGGTGTTGCCAGAAGCCGACGAAGAAATTGATCCGGCCTTTCATCACTACCCTAATGCAACGATTCCAATGAAAACGGTGGATGGCGTGCCCGTGCGCATCATTATTGGCAGCGCTTATGGCCAAACGTCTCCGGTGAAACAATTTGCGCAAACGCTTTATATCGAAGCAAGCCTCGAAGCCGGTCAATCATTGCAGTTGCCACAAGCCGCCGAACGAGCGCTTTATGTTGCCGCAGGCAAAGTGCAAATGCGCGATCAGCATATTGCGCAATATGAAATGGCGGTACTGGATGGCCACTCAGAAATCACCATCGAAGCACTTGAAGATTGCCGTATTGCTCTGATAGGTGGCGAAGCCATGCAACGGCGTTATGTTGAATGGAACTTTGTTTCAAGTCGCAAAGAGCGGATTGAACAAGCCAAATCCGACTGGCAACAAGGCAAATTTCCAAAAGTACCGGGCGATGAAAGTGAATTTATCCCGCTGCCTTAGTTCTTTGAGCTTTGAGCTTTGAGCTTTGAGCTTTGAGCTTTGAGCTTTAGGCATATTTTAGACATAGCTGGTTGAGTTGTAGACATAACCCGAAGGGCTGCAGGCATAGCACTTTGGGCTGCAGGCATAGCAAATTCCATCCGCAGAATTGCGGCGCAACAGCATTGCTTTGGTGGTTATGGTTGTTATCATTGCCACCTAGGTTTGAGCTTTAGTTTTGCGTGGTATCAAAGTGGTTACAGCTTGGTTAAATGAGCAGCAAATAAGTGAGGATGCCATCCTCACTTACCGTCAGGCATTAATGCGCTCGAGCCCTCACCATGTGGTAATTGATAACTTATTTACTGCCAAGCACTTACAGGCTGTTTGCGCGCAGCTGCAAAAAAATGAACAGTGGCAAACGCAAAAACACAGCTACTCCGCGTTATATGTCAAAGAGGCGAAGTGGCAAAAAACGCCAGAACCCGAGCGGTTTGTCCAACGAGATGTATGGCAGCGGCCGTCAGCTGACCAGCCATCGGCGCTATCGACTGAAACAGCGCTATCGACTGAAGCAGCGCAATCGAGCGAAACAGCATCGACCGAAACAGCGCCTACAGACGCAGCAACAGCGAATGTCGCGGCGGAATTTCTGCAGTATCTGCGAAGCGATGAATTTATGGCGGTGTTAGCGCGGATTTTCGCCGTCGAACTGACCGACCGCAATGTCGCGAAGCCTGACATTAATTGCAATTATTTCCGCTTAGGCCCTGATGATTTTGTGAATCAACATGCCGACGACTCGCCAGGCCGCGAAGTTTGCATGCTGCTTTATTTGAATGAAAACTGGAGCCATCAGCAAGGCGGCGAACTGGTTTTTATTGGCAGATATCAAAAACCAGTTCGCATCGCCCCGCTGTTCAACCGCTGCGTGTTGTTTGATCCATCCGCCAAAGGCGCAGAACATTGGGTCAACCCCGTTCATTGCCTTCCTCAAGACAACAACGCACCAAATCAGCCTCAGTACCGCTACAACGTGACTAGCTGGTATTGGTCGGAATAACCGCAGCACTGTTTTTCAAACTTCTGCAGAAAATTGCTTGCCCTTGCCGTCATTTGCTCATACACTTCGGGAAATTGCGAAGTGTTCAGTGTTAAGAGATCACTCAGACAAAAATTGAGAACACCATGAGTTTGCCAAGCGACGTTAATAAATTCCTGCAAGCGCTGTCGAATGAAAACCGGCAGCGGATCATGCTGTTATTCGCCGAAAAGCAGGTAATGACCGTGGGGGAAGTCGCTGAGCGCGCAGGACTTGGCATGTCGACCGTGTCTGAACACTTAAAACAATTAAAAGAGGCTGGCTTACTGACCAGCGAAAAGTTCGGCAAAGAAGTCGAATACCGACCAAATGTGGCGCAGATCCAAAATACCCTAAACATGTTGGGTCAGTTTTTGAAAATGTGCTGCTGAGTTATTTAACGACCATTTTTTTACTTTATCATTTCGTCATTTCGCGAAATTAAGGATGAATAAGATGCTTGATGTTTTAGTGATAGGCGCCGGTCAAGCTGGCCTTGCGGCAGGTTATGCTTTAACCGAAAAAGGCTTAAATTTCCAAATTTTAGAAGCGAGTGATATTGCCGCAGGTTCATGGCCGCAGTATTACCATAGCTTAAAGCTATTTTCGCCAGCACGGTTTAGTAACCTGCCAGGCATGCCATTTCCTGGCGATCCAGATCGTTATCCCGTTCGCGATGAAGTTATTGATTACCTTCAGGATTATGCGCGTCATTTTAATTCCCCCATCGTCTATCAAGCAAAAGTCAGCCATATCCGGCGGGATGGACAAGGCTTTAATGTCTATACCCAAACTGGTGAAATCTATCAGGCACGCAGTGTAATTGCCGCCAGCGGGCCATTTAATCAACCGAATATCCCGGCATTTGCAGGATTAACTGAGTTCGCAGGCACTGTGCTGCATTCTTCTAAATATCAGCAACCTTCTGACGTACCTGGGCAAAGAGTTGCGATTATCGGCGCTGGCAATTCCGCGGTGCAAATTGCTTATGAACTAGCAAAAACTCATCAAGTGACCTTAACTGCGCGCCAAGCACCGCAATTTTTGGCGCAACGTCCTTTCGGGATTGATTTGCATGTCTGGCTAACGCGAAGTGGCCTCGACCGCTTGCCATTAGGCGACTGGCTACAATGGCAATCGACAACCCCAGTGTTGGACCACGGCGAGTATCGTCAGGCTTTTGCCAGTGGAACGCTCAAATCGCGGCCACTGTTTGAGCGCATCACTGCCGATGGCCTGCTGTGGGGCGAGCATATTGAATCTTTCGACGCACTGATTTTGGCCACTGGATTTATCAATAGTCCAGCTTATTTGGAACAACTCGATGGTTTAACCGCACGAAATGCCGCTTTGCAAAAAGGCGGCGTCGCACTTAATGTGCCGGGGCTATATTTTGTTGGTGCCTCGTGGCAACGCTCGAATGCTTCAGCGACCATCCGGGGTGTTGGCCCAGATGCAGCACATGTGGTGACTCATCTGCAGCGCTATTTGCAACAGAGTGTTGCGAAAAACGCGGCTCGTCGCTTTAAATTAGTTCATTGCTGCAAATGACCAGCGCCATCACTTTGTTAGCGACAACCAACAACATCATTATCATGTTGGCGTTAGGCTTGTCACGACCTAGGACGACATCAGCCACAACGTGGTCGCTGTTACTGCGGTCCGCGCTTGGCTACAACTTGCTCGTCCCAGCCCTTGGTTTGGGAATATTGTACTTTTATAACAATTACTTTAGCGCCGAAACTTTGCTAGCAATGGCCTGCTGTATCCTTGCAACTGGTGGTACTTCCGCAGGAGCCATCGCCAGCCGACTGGGCGCTTCGCCAAGTTTAACCGCCAGCTTATTGCTGCTGTTGCCAGCGGTTGGTCTGCTGATAATGGCAATGCTCAGTGTTGTGTTGCCAAGCGACTTGGTCGACATCACGGCAAATCAAATCACAGCTCCAGTTGTGCATCAAATGACGGGCTTATTGGCTGAGAGTTTTCGTTATTTGCTGCTCATCACGGTCGTCCCTTTTGGCATAGCGAAAGTTCTGAGCGCACGTTGGCCGCAACTCTCCGAGCTCTTGCAACAAAAACTAGAGCATCTCGGCGGTTTGTTACTAATTGCGTTAATTGCAGCTTTGTTGGGGCGCTATGGCATCGAGGTCCTCTGTGGCTCTTGGCAACCCTTAATTGCCGCAATTTTTATGGTTGGAATTTTTCTGTTACCCGCGTTGATATTTGAAACTTGGCTGTGGCAAAGTCCAGTCGAAATCAAGCGTAGTCTAGCCCTGACAAGCTTGGTGCGTAACCTAACTCTGGTACTAGTCATGGTTACAGCCACGCCTGTTGCCCAGTTAATGTTGCCCACTGTGCTGGCTTTTGGTGTGTTGATGTATTTGACCTGTGGCATTTTATTCTGGCGCTGGCATGCCACTTAACGAAGCGTTTTAAACTCTCTTACCAATAAAACCGAACAGGTGTTCACAGCGCCGTTATAACGATCCAATTCATATCAAACCCAGCTGACTATAACATGGTGCCAGCAAGGGCTGCCGTCGAACTACGGCAACTGCACAATCTGATTGCCTTCAATACTGACTCGGTCGCCGACGCGTAAATCGCCAATTTGCTGATAATCAAACTGTTGAGTGCGGCCGTTATCGAGCCGGACCAAGACTCGGTAAATCTGATTGCCTTGTTGATTTTGCGTGGCGATTTGATTCCCTGCCACGGCACCACCAATCACGCCAACACCTGTTGCTAATGCCCGGCCGGAGCCGCCACCAAACTGATTACCAACCACCCCGCCAAGCACAGCGCCAAGCAATGCCCCACCGGTACCATTCATGGAAGATTGCGGCAAAATTTGGATACTGGCGACACTGCCGATTTGTTGTTGCGCCCTCACCGACTGCTGCACGCCGTACCCTTGATTACTGCTGCAGCTCGAAAGGCAAAGCAGCACACAACCAACCGCCAAATAGCGCGGTGACGAACTTTTTACGTCAGATAATTGCAGGGAGAACATGGTGGAATTCCTAAAGGAGCGACTGAGTACAGCCAGTCTATGCGCCTTAAAGCTTGGGTTCTGTGCGCCCGCGCACTTTGTTCAGAGTGTTTGCTGCACTTTCGGCTGCAAAAGGCGCCAGCTTTTTGGAGGATAAACAAGGCCATTGATGAACTCGTTTAGTTCCTCTACTCATGCCGCGTTCTTAAGAAAGGTACAATTTCTGTCATTCGGTAAGCAGGAAGATAGAAACAAAGCTTATTTTCAAAGATTCCAACTTCAGGAACAACAACCTTAGCCTTTGTTTGGTTTTTCATCTCTTTTTCGAACTTGGCATTCAATTGCTAAATTATTGGCCATACCGTCCACCAACAATTTACTCGATAAATCATCTGTAATTAATAGCTTAAGTGTCCGATCTTGAAATTCAACATTTTCAGATAATGCCGCTTTTCTCTCACCAAAGTAATGAAAATCCATTTTAAAGATCGTTGCACTGGCCTTCGCGCTTCCAGCTACCGGACTCTTTAATACTCTAAGTGTTTGCAAGTTAGGAAAATGAATATCCTTGAAGCAGGTTCCACTAATTTCAATTAGTTCTTTATTTCTAGCTATGGTCACCTTCTTCAAACCGAAGTACTGATCTACATAAACGGAATATGTCACCTTATCGATATCCAATAAATGGATCTCTGTGAGCTCCACGTATAAATCTGGAATGCCTGTATATGTAAGGTCGGTGGTTGCTTCTTGTAAGGCATTTGAGACACTACAAGAGGAAAAAACGCAACAAAAAACACAAATGGACGACCAAAAAATAATATTTTTCAATTTTCCAAACCTTTACCCAACCTTAGCCATGAACTTTTTAATTTGTAGTTGGACTCGTTTAATTCTTATTTGTCCACTCAATAAAATCGAAATCCCTTGCATAATCCTCATCCTGATCCAGCATCTGAACAATTCGGTTATTTTGCATCTCGATTCTCATATATTTTGTTATATTTTCATCAACATCAAAATACTTGATTAATAAAAAAGAAAACGCATCATCGCACCAAATATTATATGAATCTATTTTATTTATTTTTAAACTGCGATCGTCTGATATTTGCATAGAACGCGTAATTTGACGTATTAATTCATCTTGCGTAACAGTACCTCTTCTAACGCTATCCTCCATGAATTTGTAAATATAAACAACATCAAAATAGTCAAATGTGTCTCGACCTTCAATTACAGCCTTCCTATAACTGGAATATTTTGCCAGCGTTTTCATTTCGCAAGTTGCATAAACCCCTTCTCCATCAGAGAGCGCAAAAGCACAACTAACATATGAGATCAAAAAACAAATAATAGTACCTTTTAAAATCCCCAAATAACTCATATAACTTCCTACTAATTATTAAACTGGAACACCTGCGCCCCATAACGTCTACTGAGTCATTTCCATGCATTATTAATTGCATTTACTGCTGCATCAAATGTTTCTGCTTTTAGAAAACGATATCGAGAATTAACCTTAATTGTCCCACAATTCTCCGTCAAATTCTGCCCAACATCATATCTAGCACTCTCTGAATTATAGTATGTTTCGAAGTGTACAGATCCCAGACAGCCACACTCCGGCTTGACTTTAACATTTTTGCAACCACAGTTAAAGTTCATGGAAAAATTGTCAGGATGACAGCATGCCAAAACCTCGTTGCAAACAAATCGCTCTTAGCGAAACACCGTTTTACCACTTAACTTACCGCTGTGTCCGTCGTTCATTTTTGTGTGGTGAAATTGATGGTTGTAATTTTGAGCACCGTCGCGAATGGATTGTCGAGCGCTTAAAATTACTCACAGGAATGTTCTCAATTGATGTGGCTTCATACGCCATAATGATGAATCACTACCATATTTTGGTAAGGGTTAATCCCGAAAAATCAGCAGCTTGGTCAGCTTCTGAAATCTTTGAGCGCTGGAGTATATTATTTCAAGTGCCTGATTTGATGAAACAGTATCTCGCGGGTCACTTGCTGGAGTTTGCTGACATTCAAGCTGCTGACAACATGATAGAAATTTATCGTGAGCGCTTAACCAGCATCAGCTGGTTTATGCGTTGCTTGAACGAACATATCGCGAGGCTCGCCAATTTTGAGGACATATGTACCGGCAGGTTTTGGGAAGGTCGGTTTAAATCACAAGCAATTCTGGATGAAAAAGCGCTCATTAACACCATGGTTTATATTGATTTAAATCCGATTCGAGCCCAAATTGCTGAAACACCTGAAAACTCTAAGTTCACTAGCATTGCCGAACGACTTGCAGAGCGAAACTTAGCTACAGATGTTCGAGGTGTATTTCATGGCAACTTGATACCGTTTTTAGATGGCAAAGGACTAGTTAATCAACCTCAGATTCCGATGCATCTTGCTGATTATATTGAACTCGTTGATTGGTCTGGCCGGCAAATTCGCCCTGATAAACGAGGCGCGATAAGTGAAAAATCTCCACCAATTCTGGCAAGGCTTGGCATCGAACAAGGCAACTGGCTACACAATTGCCAAAAACTTGAAGAGGATTTTCGTCAGGTGATTGGCAGTGTCGCTGCAATTGAAAAGTTCTGCCAAGCGATTGGCCAAAAATGGCTGCAAGGCATTCACCGCTGCCGACGATGTTTTGGTTAGTAGAGCTGCTGAACCAAGCTTCCAACTGTCGTCCCACCAAATTGCACGCTGACTAACGTTCTGGCGGAAGCAATCTTTGTTCTTTGCAGTAAAAATTCCGAATTTAGAGAACTCCAAACCCGAGATTGGGGCAGAAAAAAAATCATTGCCAGCCAAAATCTCTTGCTTGTGAAACGAAGTTGTTTGTTTTTCTCTAAACACGGCCAGCCATCTTTTAAATTGTGGCTGGCTCTGTTTAAACTGGACGACCCGCTATTGCCGATTTTTTTGGCGAATACCGACTGCAATCGCTTGCCGCAAAATGCATGCAAGCGATTGATTTAATGCGAGCTTCTATACGAATTTCAGCTTTATTTCTTTATTTCTTTATTTTCAGTGCCAGCATCTTGCGCTGCCTTTAACTCTTCGTAACCGCCAGCGTCTTGCGCAGCCTTTAACTCTTCGTAACCGCCAGCATTATGCACATTGGTAAAACCCAATTTCTTAAGCTCAGCTTCGGCCAAACCGGAGCGACGACCTGAACGACAATACAGCTGAATTTCGGCGTTTTTATCTTGGGTCACTTCGACAATTTTGCCGCCAATCTCGGTATGCACGATGTTCAGCGCTCCCGGCAAATGGCCCGCGTTAAACTCCTCGGTGCTTCGCACGTCAATCCAAATGGCCTCTGCTGCAGCGACGATGCCACTCACACCAGCAACAACACAGAATAAACTGGCAATAAACAATGTTTTTAATCGGGTCATAATGATGTTCAAAAGGGATACAGGCAAATTAGAAAAACCGACAATACAGAACTTTGTGAACAATTGCTATCAACTACTTATCAACAACACGAACTCCGCCGAAAAAGCATGAAAAATCATTCATGCTTAAAGTTCTATAGCATTGTTGTGACCGAGACCAAAGTTGCTTTTTTCCAAAGCGCTTCAAGTCACCACAAAGCCATCGATCACCGTGATGGTTTTGTCGCAGCGCGCTGCAAGCTCTGGGTTATGGGTGACAAAAAGCACAGCCATACCCTCGTCTTTGCTCACGCTGCGCAATAACTCAAATACCGCATCCGCGCTTTTGGTATCGAGGTTACCAGTCGGTTCGTCCGCCAACAGCAATGCCGGGTTCATCGCCAAAGCCCGAGCCAAAGCAACCCGCTGCTGTTGACCACCGGATAACTGCGACACCGGCTGATCCTGCCACTGGCTTAAGTCAACACTGGCCAATAACTTGGCCGCGCGCTCCATCATGGCCCCATCAGGCCAACCAACATCGCCTAAGATTGGCATCATCACATTTTCTAAGGCACTAAAAGCACTCAATAAATTATGAAACTGGAAGACAAAACCAATATTGTGGCCGCGTAATCGGGTTAATTCATGATCATTAAGCTGCTCGGTGGCTTGGCCACAGACCGCCAAAGTGCCTTGGCTCGGACGGTCGAGCAGACCAACGATATTGAGTAAGGTGCTTTTGCCAGAGCCAGACGGCCCCACTACCGCACAAAACTCGCCGCGACGCAGCGTGAAGTCGATGCCATGCAAGATCTCAACTTCGTTTGGTAGTCCAGAATTAAACGACTTACGCACGCCTTGCAGCTGTAACACCACGTCACTGGCTTGCTTATCCACGGATCGCCACCACAGGATCTAAACGCGCTGCACGCAGCGCTGGCACAAACGCAGAAACTAGCCCAGTTAGCGTCGCAAGCAGTAGGCTCGTTATAAACAGCGATGGCTCAAAACTTAATGGAAACAATGGCGTACCATCGGCATTCCGTTGCAATTGCTGCCATAACAACAAGCCAAAACCGCCCATCGCCGAACCTAAAATGGCGCCGCCAAGTGCCAATAAGCCACCTTGTAGCAAAAACACGCGTAAGATTTGGCCGCGGGTGATGCCCATGGCTCTTAAAATGCCAATCTCTCGGGATTTTTGCACGACAGAAACTACTAACACACTGGCGATACCCAGTGCAACAGACAAGGCCACAAAAAGCCTAATCAGGGTATTTGAACTTTGCTGCGCCGCCACAGCAACAAAAAACTGCGCATGGGTTTTAATCCAGCTGTCGGCGCGAATGCCGGTTGCCGCTTCGATGCGCTGTGCAATGACCTCGGCGGCATAAATATCGCGCACTGTGACATCAAGCACGGAAACACCGCCAACCAACCCTAACAAGCTTTGCGCGGTGCGCAGGGCGACAAAAGTGGTGCGCTGATTCGCGCCTTGACTGCCTAAATCAAAAATACCGCTGATGGTAAGAGTATTGTCGGCACCATTGGCGGCGGTGATATGCAATTTATCGCCAACATTCAAGCCAAAATCATTCGCCAAATCTAAGCCAATTAAAATGTCGGCACTGGTCAGTCGAATGCTGCCAAAGACGATATTGTCTTGCAACGGCACGATTTGAAAATACAGTTCCGGTTCGATGCCATTCACCGATATGGCGCGGCTGGCATCTCCACGCATCACTAATGCCGAACCCGTGGCCGCGGGAGACACCACTAAAACCTCTGGCAGCGCGCGCACTTGCTCGGCGATACTTTGCCACTGATCGATGCTTTTACTGCGCTGCAACGGCGCCTGTAGCATGGCGCCTTCGATAAGATTGCCCTTTATAACATCAGTGTTGAAACCACGCAGTGGACGCACCACTTCTTTTGGCGGCAATAACTGGATATGCGCCTGCCCAGTTAAAACTCGCTGCATAAAATTCGCCTGCAAGCCCACTAACAACGCTGACATAAACACAATTACGGCAACGCCAAGCGCCACACCACTGATGATAAACAAGGTTTGGGTGCGCCCTTCCCGCAAAAACCGTATCGCGACAATCCATTCAAACGGCTGCCAAGTGGGTAGTTGCGGCGTTATCTTTTGCCGATTGTTGGTCGGACCTATGCTGGCCATTAGGGTTTCGCCACGAGAACAATGGGCACGAGCTCACGAATTCGTCGACCCGCTAAAATCGTTTTTTCAGTTAACGGTACCACTTTATCGCCAACCACTAGGCCATTAAGGACTTCAGCCCAACCATTACTGCGTAGGCCTAAACTCAAGGGTTGCCGCACAACTCGCCGCCCCGCCAGTTTTAGCACCCACGGCGTTTTGCTACTGACATCATGGATCACATCACTTGGCACCAGCACCGCATTTGCTCGACGTGCCACCGCAATATCCACGGACACTGTCATGTCCTGACGTAAATACATCGGAGGGTCGAGTACTTGCAATTTCACCTCAACGGCGCCGCGCACGGCGTCAATCCCAGGGTTGATGTAGACCAGCTCGGCGTTAAAGCTTTGTTGTGGATAAGCATCCGCAGAGGCTAATGCTCGCTGATGTAACGCTAAGAAATGCAGATTTTTTTCATCAATTTGTACCACCAATTGCATTTTCGCGCTGGGTGATAATTGCATCAATACCTTGCCGGGTTGCACCACATCCCCCGGTTCAACATTGCGTGTGATGAGCACACCAGCGACGGGCGCTTGGATGCTGCTGTAGGTGAGTTTCGCCGAGGCCAGTTGCAGACCGGCTTGCGCTTGTTTGAGCGCCGCGGTTGCAAGTGCCATTTGACTGCCATCCGCTTTCGCGCTAGCAAATTGCAACTGTAAACTACTGACTTTGCTACGTGTGCCGCGCTCCAAGCGATCGGATTCATCGAGGATAGAACGACTTATCATGTCTTGAGCAAACAAGGCTTTATAGCGAGTTAAACTTCTCAAGGCGGCATCTTGATTGGCTTCAGCTTCCCGCACCGCTTGCTCTGCCATCGGCGCGGTCACGTCTTGCAAATGCCGAAGTTCGGCCTCAGCTAATTGGATAGCGCTGTTCGCTTGCATTACCGCTGCCGCTAATTCTTCTGATCGCAAGCGGATCAACAAGGTATTGAATGCCACAACTTGCCCCTCAACCACAGGCACATCGGCCACTGTGCCGGTAATTTGCGCGCCAATATTCACTCGATGCGGCGTTTCCACCCGACCCGTGGCCACCACCGATTGCACAAAGTCACGCTGCACCACCACACTTAAGGCGACTTCAGGTCCAAACAACAATCGCGGCCCAGCAAGAATTGCGAACATAATCAAGGCTATCAGCAGAGACACCAATAGCCAATGTTGGCGAAATTGCAGCCAAATCCGTGCAAGTAAAGTGTCCGCTGTTGGTGGCAATGTTGGTGGCGGCGATGTTGGCAGCGATGATGGTTTCGGTTCGGGCGCGTCTGGAGGTTGCGATGTTGGATCTAACTGCGCTTTTGGCGTCGCTGCAGGCGCTTGTGGCGACGGCATATCTTTCGAAGTTGGCTGAGTCATGCGGTATTCCTTGGCTGAAACCGGCAGCCAGCAACCCATTGTTGCCGACAGCCCAAAGCACCGATGCACAACAGCAACAAAATCGCAGCGACTCCAACTTGGTATAGCCGGTTTGTCTGGACGATTTCTAGTCGCTACCGCACATAGCCAAAACGAATTCACCATCACATTCGAGATTTTACTTGCAGTGGCTTAATCGATTGTGATGAAATGTTATAATATAACAACTTGAGGTTTTCCCATTGGCTACTGTAAACAAAAATCTGCTATTTTCGGCAAAAACTACCATTGCCTCTTTTGGCGAACATTCGAAAAAACACTGTGAGCCCCATCACTTTGCTGCGCAAAAACCAGCAACCAGCATTGCCCTTGCCGTGCGCTTCGCCCTTTGTGGCGTGTTGAGTCTATTACCAACGATAAGTCAGGCTGCAGCAGCGAGCACGCTGGAGCAATCGAGCACTCTGGAACAAAAAGTAGAGCGGATTGAAGTTCGTTACCATCAAGCTTACAGAGGGAATGTCAGTGATAATGATTTACCCCAGGCCATCAGCTACATCGATAGCGCGCACATAAGTCGCTTTCAGCTGACCCGCTTTCAAGATGCCCTCGACAGTACCGCCAGCATCGCCCGCCAAAACAATGGCGGCGGCTTGTGGGATAGCTTTTCCCTGCGGGGGTTTCCGGGCAATGAGAACATGCCGTCTGGTTACTTAGTGAATGGTTTTCATGCCGGTCGCGGTTTTAGCGGCCATCGTGATGTGGTGAACATTGAAACTATTGAACTGCGAAAAGGACCGGGTTCAGCGTTGTATGGCCGCGGTGAACCTGGCGGTACCGTCAATTTATTAACTAAGAAACCGCAATTTGGGCAAAGCGGCTACCTGAAAGCCACTTCTGGTCAATACGATCAATATCGACTTGAAGGCGATTACACCGGCGGTTTAACTGAAGATTTAGCGTTTCGGGTGAATGGCGCGGTGCAAGATCATAAAAGCTTCCGCGATTATGTTTTTAGCGACAAACAAGTGCTTAATCCATCTTTATTGTGGCAAATCGACACCGATAGCAGCTTGTTGTACGAATTTGAATACCTGCAACATGATCAACTCTTCGACCGTGGCTACATTGTTCTCAACAATGACTTCAACACTGTGCCGCGCAGCCGCTATCTTGGTGAACCGAATGACAAAGCGACTGAAATTGGCGCTATTAGCCACCAATTAAGTTATCAGCAACAACTTGCCAGCAACTGGCAGTTTGTCGCGGGTATGAGTCGTCGCACTTCGGATTTACAAGGTTTCTCATCGGATGCTGAGCTTGCCAGTGCACGCCAAGGTGTTTCAACCAGCAACCCACTGCTGACTCGCCAACGTCGTTACCGCGATTATCAATCAACCGACACCACAGTGCGGGCCGAATTTAGTGGCGATAGCCAGTTACTTGGTTTCAGCCATCATGTGTTGATCGGCGCCGATGCTTATGACTATGAGTTATATACCTATTTAGGCCGTTATCGCGGGCCCAAAGGCAGTTATGCCTTAGATATTCTCAATCCAGTTTATGGCGTTGCTGTCCCTGGGACTGTCAATCCACTCTACGCCAATGATGAATCGCAGCAGGCTGCGGGGATTTATCTACAAGATGTGATTGATATCGCACCGCACTGGAATTTATTACTGGGTCTGCGTTTTGATCAGTACCAACAGAAAATTATCGAGCAAGTCAAAGGCACCCGCAGTGATGCCAGTGATAAATTACTGAGTCCTCGGGTTGGTTTGGTCCACCAATTCACAGACTCAGTGAGTCTTTACGCGAGTTATTCCGAAGGTTTTGTGCCGTTAAGTGGCACTGATTTCGCGGGCAACGCCTTTGATCCGGAGCAAAGTGATTCCAGCGAAATTGGCGTGCGATTACAACTTGCCGATACCAAAGCGACAGTCGCGCTGTTTGATGCGGAAAAGTCGAATATCCTGACCTCAGATCCAGTGAACGTGGGTTTTTCCGCCACACTTGGCAAAGCACAAAGCCGCGGTTTAGAAATCGATGTGCAACAAACCTTGCCTTGGCAGCTGCAACTTGATTTGTCTTACGCTTGGCTTGATACCCACACGTTAGTTGACGCAGTGAACCCAGATTGGGGAACGTTAGTACCGGCGGGCTCAGATTTAGTCAATGTGCCGAAGCATACCTTTAGCCTAAGCCTGCGTCAGCAAACGCAATTTGGCCAAGTCCCCATGGCATGGGGCGCCCGCTTGCGCGGACAAAGCCAGCGGTTAGGTGACACCGTGAATCCGGCTTATCAGTTGCCAGGTTATGGCGTGGTCAGTCTTTTTGCCAATGCTGAGTTATCAAAAGCATGGCAGCTTGATCTGCTGCTAGATAACGTCACTGACAAACTCTACGTGCAAAACTCTTATTCGCCACTTTGGACTGTGCCGTCTGAACCTCGCAGCTACCGCGTCAGTGTGCGTTATGAGTTTTAATCGCCTGCAAAGCATCGACCAGCTCCGCGGGCTGGTCATGCTTTTAATGTTAGTCGACCATGTGCGCGAGCGGTTTTACTTTCACATGCAAGTGGCTGATCCGATGGATCTTAGTCAAACTGAAAGCTCCCTCGTATTGACTCGGATGTTGGCGCACTTTTGTGCGCCAATCTTCGTGTTTTTAACCGGCTTAAGTGCTTGGTTATATGCGCAAAAGCATTCACAACAGCAACTCACCAGCTTTTTAATCAAGCGCGGTTTAGTGTTATTGCTACTCGAAGTGACTTTGGTGAATGTGGCTTGGCTTGGGACATATCATACCCTGTACCTACAAGTTATTTGGGTGCTTGGTCTATGCATGCTTATCTTGGCTCTGTTACATCACTTGCCGCGCTCAGTGCTGTGGGTTATCGCGATTACGCTGATAGTAGGCCATAACCTATTGACACCAATCCAGTTTAGCGCCGGCGAATGGGGTTATAGTTTGTGGACAATTTTGCATGACCGTGGCTATTTAGTCGCGCCAGGCCAAAGTTTCATTGCAATAAAACTAAGCTACCCGCTGCTGCCTTGGATTGGCGTTATTGTGCTTGGATATTTAGCGGGCGCTTTATTCAAACCTTCGCCAGCAAGCCCGCAAAGTCTCTCGAGCCATGACTTAGCACTGACTCGTCAACGCATGTTGCGCCGGCTGGGGGTTAGCGCACTTTTGGTGTTAGTGATGCTGCGCGCCACTAATTTCTATGGCGAAACACTGCCTTGGCAAAGTACAGGGAACGATTGGCAAAGTGCTATACACAATTGGCATAGCGCTGTGCAAACGCTATTGTCATTTTTTAACTTTACCAAGTATCCACCATCACTGG
>Ga0187843_10000138_pt1 | contig 57949 bp, 58 predicted proteins | sample SpaLakP09_SKY_43_FD_134516 | JGI IMG/M metagenome (GOLD analysis project Ga0187843, IMG submission 134516) | Oligotrophic lake water microbial communities from Sparkling Lake, Wisconsin, USA - SP09_SKY_43 | ecosystem: Environmental > Aquatic > Freshwater > Lake | place: USA: Sparkling Lake... | reverse complement strand
GGCCAAGAGCGATCTGGCCCTGGCATCGCGCTACAGCGAACTCGTCACCGACGCCCGCCTGCGCAAAAAGGTGTTCACCAGCATCGAGGCCGAATGGCACCGCACGGCAGAGGCCCTCACCCGCATCACCGGCGACAAACAGCGCCTCACCCACAACACGGCCCTGGCCCGCTCCATCAAACACCGCTTCCCGTACATCGACCCGCTGCACCACTTGCAGGTCGAGCTGGTGCGCCGCTGGCGCGCAGGGCAGGGGGATGAGCGGGTGCAGACGGGGATTCACATTTCCATTAATGGGATTGCAGCGGGGCTGCGCAATACCGGCTGACGTGCTTGCAGCAGACCGGTTCGAACCGGTCGACATACGCTGATGAAATTGTCCACCACCCTCCATCTTTCTTCGCCGCCCAAAGAAATGGCACAAGCAAATGTCTGAGATCAAACGTTACGAATCCACTCGTCGCATGTCCCGCACCGTTGTGCACAACGGGATTGTTTACCTAGCAGGCATTACTTCAGCTGTACGTTCAGGTGACATCATTACCCAGACAAAGAGCGTGCTCGCTACCGTCGACGCGCGATTGGCCTCCGTCGGCAGCAGCAAGGAAAGAATCTTGAGCGCACAGATCAGACTGAGGGATATTCGGGCGGATTTTGCACCTATGAATGACGTCTGGGATCTATGGGTCCCCGTCAGCCGCAGCCCGGCTCTGGCGACCTGCGAGGCCAGGTTGGCCGCGCCCGAGCTCTTGATCGAAGTCATTGTCACGGCAGCCGCGTGATTACGAGACTTAGCGTACTGCTATTGCAGTCGACGAGATCGATGGTGCTGGTAGTGCTACTGGGCGCTATCAATCTTATCGCTGAGGTGGTCGAGCTTCGCGACACTGATTTACAGCCCTACGGTGGAACGGACGTTACCCGAGGGTCAGGGGCGCGGTGAGCGCTGTTACTCCCTTTGGCTCATCGGCTCTAGCGGGAAGGACCATCCTTGACCGTTAGGGAGTTGAGATGGAAGTAGTTATCTATACGCGAAGACCCCATAGAAGCGACGACTTTCTGACCTTCGTGGTAGTGAGATTTTCGCGCCTTCCGGAGAGGATTTTCATTTATGAAGTTACACCATCATGGAGAAATTACATTGGAGAAAATCAAAAAACTCATCCCAAAGGGGTTGCTATTGTTGAGTGCAATTTTCTTTTTCTCTTCTGCGCATGTTGCTGCTCAAGAGGTATTCTTGATGAATGGAGTTGTACCTCGAGCCAAGGAAAATTCACTGATCGAAGCTGGCAAGTACAAGAAAAAGGGGCCTTGGATAATCGGCATGAGCCACTTCGGATTGAGTAACACTTGGGCTATTCAGATGGCACATGAATCCGAATTCGAAGCCGCAAGACATCCGAACGTGGCTAAGTTCATTCTCCGAGATGCAGGGCTTAGTACTTCAAAGCAATTCTCAGATGTTGATGAGCTCGTTGCGCTAGGAGTTGACGCACTGATTGTGACTCCATTAACGCCGACCTCCGCTAACAACGGGATTAATAAGGCTATAGCCGCAGGAATTCCGGTGGTCATTCACACCGGCACAACAGTGAATGAAAGCTATTCGGTTGAGATTCAAGGAGGTGGGGAGCACTTCGGTCGAGTAATGGGAGAGTGGCTTGTTAGCCAGCTTGGACGCAAGGGGGCAATTTGGGTGCTGCGCGGGGTGCCAAAGCACCCTGAAGACGTCAATCGCTACCGGGGACTGATAGATTCATTGAGGGGTACCGAAGTCAAGGTGCGCCTGGGTGGTTATGGCGATTGGACCTATAAAGGGGGAAAGGTTCTTTGTGAGGAGCTGTATGGGCTCAACCCGTCTGTCGACGGCATATGGTCATCTGGTGCTGATATGGCTAGAGCCTGCGTAGACGTTTTCAAGAGTCGTGGAGTAGCGATTCCACCGATTACTGGTGAAGGCAACAACGGCTTCTTCAAGGTCTGGCGAGACAGTCAGTTGAAGTCAATCGCATCTGAATATGGACCGGAGCAAGGTGCCGCTGGTGTGAGAGCTACCATTGCCCTGCTTGAAGGCAAAGCCCTTTACAAGCATTACGTCTACAGCCCACTTCCAATCAAGGTGGATCGCATGGAGCAGTTCCTGCGAGAGGACTTGACTGATGAGTACTGGTTTCCTAGCGCGCTCTCTGAGCAGAGGAAGAAAGCTCTCTACGGCTTGAAGAAGTGATAGCGTAATGTTCGTCGATGTGGTCCAGTGTTTTGATGTCGGCAGCCATGAAAGTGGGGCAGATTTCCTGCACCCGACATCCGTGGGGCAGGCAACTGCGCTCGCTGTTCAATCAGCATCTTCTCAACTCAAGGCGACGAGTCAGTTTGCGGAAGACAAGCACGTTCCTTCGCAAAAAAGCGGCGATGTGCCTTAAACGCAATGATCGAGATACGGCACTTGCGGTACTTTGTTGCGGTCGCTGAGGAGTTGAGTTTTCGCCGCGCTGCTGAACGTGTTCATATCGATCAGACTCCTTTGTCTCGTACGATTCGTGATCTTGAGGATCGCTTGAGCGTGCGACTTTTCGTGCGCGCTCCGCGCAAACTGCACTTGACTCCTGCCGGACTGAAACTTCTGCAGGAGGCTCGAGAAATTCTCATCCGGCTAGAGCGCGCTAAGCGTGCTGTGCGCATGACCAATGCGCTCTATCAAGCACCTTTCCGCATTGGTGTGGCCGACGGTATTGCCCAGCCCAAGTTGTCCCAGTACCTCAAACGCTGGCAGATCACTTCGCCGCACGTGCATCTTGAACTGGTGGAACTGCAAGCCCGCGAATTGGTCGCAGCGCTTAAGAGCGAAGACGTCGACGTTGGCTTCTCGTTCGGAGTGCCTCTCGATGAGTCCATTGTGCAGGTGCCTGTTTGGCGCCACCGGCTGATGGCTATGTTGCCCGATGGCCATGAACTGTCCATCCAGCCGGTTGTATCGCTGCCGGAGCTTCTTGCTTTTCCACTGATTTCCTGCAACGAAGAACGTTTGCCTGGGCTTTCTTCCCAGATGCATGCCATCGTGCATAAATACACGAAGCGGCCTACCGTTGCAGGCGAGGCCCATACCCTTTCAGGCTACGTGAACCGTATCGCTGTCGGGGCGGGTGTGGGCTTGAGTGATGCGGGGCATGCCCAAGCAATGCAACGTAGCGATATCCTAGTACGGTTCCTGGCCGAGGAAGAGTACATAACAACCTTCGCGTTGCACAAGTTTCAACGTCGTGAAGGAGTTGAGAACATGCAAAGCTTTCTTACACATATCAACGATATGTCTTAGAAGTTACGTGAATTGGCGCTGTGGCTCGCATGGTCGCGATATTGGCTTTGGACATAACGCCTCGTTTCATAAATGCTCCTTGTTCGGCACGCTAGGGCAAATTTGCGTCCCCATCATTGATCTGGGCCGCTCTCGCGCTTTTCGAGAAGTCTCCGCCATCTTGCGCTGCACCACGCCCGAATGGGTGTGTAGCTCGGCGCATCAGATCGAGACTCGTGTGATGCGAGCCGTGTGGTCCGCAAATGCATGGCGCATAAGCGCTGGAGAGATAGGCGGGCATGGCATCTCAATTCGAAGCGGGTGTAAACGCGGCATCGGCGAACCAATCTGGCATTCTGTTCGGGCAGATCGCTGCAGTCGGGGGAGTAACCGCTGGTGGCGTTTGGGCCGCGACGCAGTGGGTCGCATATGCATTGGCGTACCAACCACGGCTGGGGTCGGCGTGGTTTGAGCTTGTGGGCCTGCCGGTCTACGAGCCGTGGAAAATTTTTGAGTGGTGGTACTGGTACGACCCCTATGCGCCGGACATTTTCTTGCGTGGCGGAGCTGTCGCTGCATGCAGCGGTCTGCTCGGCACCGGAGTGGCGATCTGTATGGCAGTGTGGCGCTCTCGCTTGGCGCACCGTGTCACCACCTACGGCTCCGCGCGCTGGGCCGAACCCGAGGAGATCTCAAAGGCAGGCTTGGCGAAGCTCAATGGTGTCTTTCTGGGCAGGACCACTTCCAAGAATGGGGAGTATTTGCGGCATGAGGGCCCAGAGCACGTGATGGCTTTCGCGCCAACGCGTTCCGGAAAAGGCGTTGGGCTTGTGGTGCCCACGTTGCTGTCTTGGGCAGGGTCTGCCGTTGTCCACGACATAAAGGGCGAAAACTGGGCGCTCACCGCCGGCTGGCGGTCGCGCTTCTCGCACTGCCTGCTGTTTAACCCCACCGATGCAACGTCGGCCGCATACAACCCGCTACTTGAAGTGCGCAAAGGCAAGCACGAAGTGCGCGATGTCCAGAACATCGCTGACATCCTGGTCGATCCCGAAGGCGCACTGGACCGCCGCAACCACTGGGAGAAGACCAGTCACGCGCTGCTGGTCGGTGCCATCCTCCACGTGCTTTACGCGGGCGAAGACAAGACCCTGCGGGGTGTCGCTAATTTTCTCTCGGACCCAGCCTGCCCCTTCGAGCTCACCTTGCATCGCATGATGACCACTGCCCATGTGGGCGAAGGTCCACATCCTGTGGTCGCCTCAGCCGCGCGCGAAGTCCTCAACAAAAGCGAGAACGAGCGCTCGGGCGTGCTGTCTACCGCCATGAGCTTCCTGGGGCTGTACCGCGACCCCACGGTCGCCGAAGTCACATCGCGCTGCGACTGGCGCATCGCCGATCTCATTTCCGCGGAGCACCCGGTATCGCTGTACCTGGTGGTGCCACCGTCGGACATCAGCCGCACCAAGCCACTGATCCGCCTGATTCTCAACCAGATCGGCCGGCGTCTCACAGAGTCCCTCGACGGCTCGGATGGCATTGAGCGCCGCCACAAGCTGCTCTTGATGCTCGACGAGTTTCCGGCGTTGGGCCGTCTGGACTTCTTCGAGTCGGCCTTGGCCTTCATGGCCGGCTACGGCCTGCGCGCTTTTCTGATCGCGCAGTCGCTCAATCAAATCGACAAGGCCTACGGTCCGAACCACTCAATCCTGGACAACTGCCACGTCCGCATCGCCTTTGCGACCAACGATGAGCGCACGGCCAGGCGGATCTCTGAAGCCCTCGGAACGGCGACCGAACTGCGCGCCCAGCGCAACTACGCGGGCCATCGGCTGGCTCCTTGGCTGGGCCACCTGATGGTCTCGCGCCAGGAGACGGCGCGGCCTCTGCTCACTCCGGGCGAGGTGATGCAGTTGCCTCCAGACGATGCGGTGGTCATGGTGTCAGGCCATCCCCCGATCCGCGCCAAGAAGCTGCGCTATTACCTGGACCGCAACTTCACGCGGCGTGTGCACAAGGCGCCGGCGTTGGCTGCCGGTGTCTACGCAGATCGCCCCGCAGTGCGGCCTGACGACTGGAGCGGGCTTGTGCCGCTGGTGGCGCCAGGAGCCGCCTCTGTCGGTGGCGCTGACGGCTTCGCCGATGAAGGCGGACCCCAGCTCAAGCCCGAACTCGACGTGGCTCCTGCCGAAGCGCCCGCTTTGGACACGAGTGATCTTCTGGTGCTGGATGATGAGGACGATGTGCTACTGCGGCCCCATGACGTGGACCGCCAGTTGTTGCGCACTGCGCGGCTGGCGGCGCTGGATCCGGACGATGGGATTGCGCTATGAGCCGGTCCCGCCTCAACATCTTCATCGAACCGGAGCATGCCAAGCGCCTGGACCAATTGGCCGTGCACAAAGGTGTGTCGAAGTCCGCGATCATCGCTGCGGCGCTGGCGTCGTTTCTCTCGCCCGACGGCGGCGACCAACGCGAAGCGGCAATGGCCAAGCGGCTGGACAGGTTGTCGCGCCAGTTCGACCGACTGGAGCGTGACCAGAACATCCTGATCGAGACGGTGGCACTCTACGTCCGCTATTTCCTCACGGTGTCGATCCCGGTGCCCGAGGGGCACCAGGATGCGGCCCGGGCCCAGGGCAGGGTCCGTTTCGCCCAGTTCATCGAGCAGCTCGCCCGGCATCTGCAGCGCGGGCGCAGCCTGGTTCGGGAAGTCCAGGAGGATCTGGGCGCAGGGGATGTCTCAGACCCTTCAGTGAGTGCGGGGGCTGTGTCGCCCATCGCGCCAGCTACGCAATCCGGGGAGGCCGACGTTGAGTCCGAAGCCTGAAGCCACATCAGCCGACACCTCGCTCGCCCGGCGCATCCGCATGCTGCGCACGGCCATGGGGTCGGAGATTGCTGCTGCGCTCGAAGACCCGGAGGTGGTTGAGGTGCTGCTGAACCCGGATGGGTCGCTCTGGGTGGACCGGCTGGGCACGGGCCGGGAACCCACCGGCGCCGCGCTGCCGTCGGCGGTGGCCGAACGCATCATCCGGCTGGTCGCGGCCCATGTGCGCGCGGAAGTGCATGCAGGCCTGCCCATCCTCTCGGCCGAGCTGCCAGAGACGGGCGAACGTTTCCTGGGCGTCCTGCCGCCCGTGGTGCGCGCGCCCTCGTTTGCGATCCGGAAGCGAGCGTTGCGCATCATGACGCTTGCGCAGTACGTGGACGACGGCATCCTGACAGAGGAGCAGGCGGCCTTCCTTCGTTCCGCAGTGCGCGAGCGCTTGAATATCGTCGTGGCGGGTGGCACCAGCACCGGCAAGACCACCCTGGCCAATGCACTGCTCGACGAGATCGCCGACACCGGGGACCGTGTGCTGATCCTGGAAGACACGGTTGAACTGCAGTGCCGCAGCGACGACCATGTGGGCATGCGTTCCGAGCCGGGCGTCACCACCATGGCCGACCTGGTGCGCGCCACGCTGCGCCTGCGGCCCGACCGCATCGTGGTCGGCGAGGTGCGCGGCGCCGAAGCGCTGGATCTGCTCAAGGCCTGGGGCACCGGGCATCCGGGCGGCATTGCCACGGTGCACGCGGGTTCGGCCAGGGGAGCGCTCACCCGTCTGGAACAACTGGTGCAGGAGGTCTCTGTGACCGTCCCACGCGCCCTGATCACGGAAGCGGTCAACGTCATCGTCTTCATTGCGGGCCGGGGCCGTGCACGCCGGGTGCGCGAGATCGCGCGCGTCATCGGCTGCGAGCAGCACGGCTACCAGCTCGACACCTCGCTCGGGCCTGTATTCCCTTTGATTTCCCCATCGCCTTCACCTTCATCCACCTCAGGAGAACCGTCATGACGCATCCACGTCTTTCCGTAAAACCGTACTTGCACGCCGCTGCTGCGGCGACGCTGCTGCTCGCCGTTGCGCTGCCCGCGCAGGCCGCAGGCTCCAACATGCCGTGGGAGGCGCCGCTGCAGTCCATCCTGGAGTCGATCCAGGGGCCGGTGGCGCGCATCGTGGCGGTGATCATCATCATCGCCACGGGGCTGACGCTCGCCTTTGGCGACACCTCGGGCGGATTTCGCAAGCTGGTGCAGATCGTCTTCGGACTGTCGATTGCCTTTGCGGCGTCCAGCTTCTTCCTGTCGTTCTTTTCGTTCTCGGGCGGGGCGGTGCTGGCATGACCATGACCGATCCATCTGTTTCCAGCGGGTTCGAGGTGCCGCTGCACCGCTCGCTGACGGAGCCCATCCTGCTCGGTGGTGCGCCCCGCACGGTTGCGATCACCAACGGCACTTTGTCTGCGGCGGTCGGGCTGGGGCTGCAGCTTTGGATTCCGGGTGTGCTGCTGTGGATCGTTGGCCATTCGCTAGCGGTCTGGGGGGCACGCATGGACCCGCAGTTCATGCAGGTGTTCGCGCGGCACATCAAGCAGCGGCAGCTGCTGGACATCTAGGGGCAGGACCATGATGTCCCTCATGGAGTATCGCCAGCGGCCGGCCCTGCTGGCCGACTGGCTGCCCTGGGCCGGGCTGGTCGCACCCGGCGTCGTGTTGAACAAGGATGGCTCGTTCCAGCGCACGGCGAAGTTCCGGGGGCCGGACCTGGACAGCGCCACGCGGGGCGAACTGGTCGCCACATCGGCGCGGCTCAACAATGCACTACGGCGCCTGGGTTCGGGCTGGGCGCTGTTCGTGGAGGCCGAGCGGCGCGAGGCTGCGGACTATCCCGAGTCGGTGTTTCCCGAACCTCTGTCCTGGCTGGTGGATGAAGAACGCCGCGCAGCGTTTGAAGAAGACGCCAGCCACTTCGAGAGCAGTTACCACCTGACGCTGGTCTATCTGCCGCCGGAAGAGACCCGGGCCAAGGCCTCCCGGCTGCTGTACGAGAACCGGGACACCGAAGGCGTGGACTGGCGGGAACGGCTGGAGGCCTTTGTGGCCGAGTCTGAGCGCTTCCTTGGCCTGCTCGACGGGGTGATGCCGGAGGTGGGTTGGCTAGACGATGGCCAGACGCTGACCTATCTGCATGCTTGCGTCTCGACACGGCGCCACCCGGTGGCGGTGCCCGAAGTGCCGATGCACCTGGATGCGCTGCTGGCCGATGAGCCGCTCGTGGGTGGGCTCGCGCCGATGCTGGGCAAGCGGCATTTGCGTGTGCTCACGGTGCGGGGTTTTCCGACATCGACCTGGCCGGGGATTCTGGACGAGCTGAATCGTCTGGGCTTCGCCTACCGCTGGAGCACCCGCTTCCTGTGCCTGGACAAGGCCGAGGCGGAGAAGGAGCTGGTTCGCCTGCGGCGCCAATGGTTCGCCAAACGGAAGAACATCGTGGCTTTACTGCGCGAGACCATCTTCCAGCACGAGAGCCCGCTGGTGGACTCGGATGCTTCGAACAAGGCGGCCGATGCGGATGCGGCACTGCAGGAGCTGGGCAGTGACCAGGTCGCTTTTGGCTACGTGACCGCTACGGTGACCGTGTTCGATACCGATGCGACCGCAGCCGACGAGAAGCTGCGGGCGGTGGAGCGGACCATCCAGGGACGGGGCTTTGTGACCATCCCCGAGACCCTGAACGCGGTCGAAGCCTGGCTGTCCTCAATCCCGGGCCACGCCTATGCCAATGTGCGCCAGCCCATTGTCTCGACCTTGAACCTAGCGCACATGATGCCGGTATCGGCGGTCTGGGCAGGGCAGGAGCGCAATGCGCACCTGGACGGGCCGCCGCTGATCGTGACGCGCACCGATGGCGCGACGCCGTTCCGGCTGGTCACGCACATCGGGGACGTGGGCCACACGCTGGTGGTGGGACCCACGGGCATGGGCAAGTCGGTACTGCTCGCCACCCTGGCGCTGCAGTTCCGGCGCTACCCGGGCTCGCGCATCCTGGCCTTTGACATGGGGCGCTCTATTCGCGCCACCATTCTCGGACTGGGTGGCGAGCACTACGACTTGGGCAGGAGTGGAGAGGAGGGCGGGGAGATCGCCTTCGAGCCGTTGGCCCGTATCGACCAGGGGGGCTACCGCGCCTGGGCATCGGAATGGATCGAGGGTCGGCTCCGGCATGAGGGCGTGGCCGTCGGCCCACCCGAGAAGGATGCGGTGTGGTCGGCGCTCAACAGCCTGGCCAGTGCGCCGGTGGAGCAGCGCACGATGACGGGCCTGTCGGTGCTGCTGCAGAGCAATGCGCTGCGCCAGGCCCTGCAGCCCTATGTGCTGGGCGGCGCGCACGGCCGTTTGCTTGATGCTGACCTCGACCGGTTGGGCTCGGCGGACGTGCAGGGCTTTGAGATGGAAGAACTGATGCACAGCAAGGCCGCCACGCAGGCCGTGCTGTCTTACCTGTTCGCGCGCTTCGACGAGCGCTTTGAGGGGGCTCCGACCCTGCTGATCCTGGACGAGGCCTGGCTGTTCCTCGATGACCCGATGTTCGCGGCACGTATCCGCCAATGGCTCAAGACCCTGCGCAAGAAGAACGTCTCGGTGATCTTCGCCACCCAATCGCTAGCGGACATCAAGGATTCGACCATTGCACCCGCCATCGTGGAGAGCTGCGCCAGCCGCATCTTCCTGCCCAACCCGCAGGCGACCGAACCGCAGATCCGTGTGATCTACGAAGGCTTCGGGCTCAACAGCCGGCAGATCGACATCGTGGCGCAGGCCCAGCCCAAGCGCGACTACTACTACCAGTCGCGGCTGGGCAATCGGGTTTTTGACCTGGGGCTGGGGCCTGTGGCGCTGGCCTTTGCGGGGGCGTCTTCGCCCGAAGACCTGCGGGCCGTGGATGCCGTCTTGGCTTCCGTTCCAGCTTCCGACTTCGCGGCCGCGTGGCTGCACCACCGTGGCCTGGATTGGGCGGCTGATCTCGTCCCTTCGTTTCCACCTTTTCTTTCCCACTGAAGGAGGCCTTTATGAATCTCAAGATGGTGTTTCAACCCCGGCGTGTTGCGCTGGTGGCCGCTGCTACGCTGGCCCTCGGTGCGGCTGCTCCAGCCCATGCCCAGTTTGGCGGGCGCATTGTGTTTGATCCCTCGAATTACTCGCAGAACATCCTGACGGCCGCGCGCACGCTGGAGCAGATCAACAACCAGATCAAGCAACTGCAGAACGATGCCCGGAACCTGACGAGCCTGAACTTCAGCTCTCTGGGGGAACTGCGTGCCGCCCTGGCTGCAACCAACACTCTGATCCGCCAGGCCCAGGGCATGGCCTTCGATGTGGCGCGCATGGAGTCCGAGTTCAAGCGGTTGTACCCGCAGGCCTACACCGCATCGATCTCGGGCAACCAGATGGCGCTCGACGCGCGCCAGCGTTGGCAGAACTCGCTGGAGGCGCTGCGCACCGCTACGCAGGTGCAGTCCCAGGCGGTGCAGAACTTCGCGTCGGACGAGCGGGCGTTGACCGATCTCGTGACCCGCAGCCAGTCGGCCGTGGGGGCCCTGCAGGCCATGCAGGCCACGAACCAGTTGCTAGCCCTGCAGTCGCGCCAGGCCATGCAGGCGCAGCAGTTGCAGATCACCCAGGACCGGGCCACCGCGCTGGAGCAGGCGCGGCAGGTGGCCGTGCAGGAACGGGCGCGAGAGGTGCGCCGGCGGTTCCAGGGTGCCGGGACACCGTACACGGCAGCGGCCGTGAGTTTCTACGGCAACTGACGGGGATGAACATGATCAAGATGTTTTGGATTGTCATGACTGCGCTGGCGCTGGTGGCCTGCGACAGGACACCCTCCATTGAATCCGTGGAATCGCTGGTCGCGAACCCTGAGAGGCTCAAGGAGCTACGAGCACTTTGCAAAGCCGACCACGCGAAGGTGGGCGATGCCCAGTGCAATGCGGTGGCCGAGGCGACGCGGCAGCGTTTCATGGGAGGGGGGACGCCGTACACGCCGTCGGCCCCGCCTCCAGCTTTATCTGCTGCATCGGCGGCTTCCGAGGGCGCTCCTTCCCCTGCCAAGGATGGAGCGTTGGCGCCATGAACGATGTCGCGGTCATTGACCGCTTCCTGGATGTGTTTTCGCGCTACATCGATTCGGGGTTTGGCCTGCTGGGTGGTGAGGTGCGGTTTCTCACGGCCACGCTGGTCGTGATCGACGTGACCCTGGCGGGCCTGTTCTGGGCGATAAGCCATGCCAGCGGCAATGGTGAGGACGTGATCGCTCGGCTGATCAAGAAGGTGCTGTACGTCGGCGCTTTCGCGTTCATCCTTGGCAACTTCAACCAGCTGGCCGGCATCTTATTCCGGTCCTTTGCAGGGCTGGGGCTGACAGCTTCGGGCTCGGGCATGACGCAGGCGCAGTTACTGCAGCCGGGCAGGCTGGCCAAGGTGGGTATCGATGCCGGGCAGCCGATCATGGCGCAGATCAGCGAGCTGGTGGGATTTCCGGAGGTCTTCGCCAACCTGGACACCATCGTCGTGTTGTTCCTGGCCTGGCTGGTGTTGATCGTGGCCTTCTTCGTGCTCGCGGTGCAGCTTTTCGTGACGCTGATCGAGTTCAAGCTGACCACGCTTGCGGGGTTTGTGCTGGTGCCGTTCGCGCTCTGGAACAAGACCAGCTTTCTGGCAGAGAAGGTGCTGGGCAATGTGGTGTCTTCGGGCATCAAGGTGTTGGTGCTGGCCGTGATCGTGGGGATTGGATCGGGGCTGTTCTCCGAATTCACGACGGCGCCGGGCACGGAGCCTTCCATTGACCATGCACTGACCATCATGCTGGCGGCGTTGGCGATGCTGGGGTTGGGCATCTTTGGACCGGGGATCGCAACCGGGCTGGTGTCCGGGGCGCCGCAACTGGGGGCCGGAGCTGCTGCCGGCACGGCGCTGGGTGCCGCGGGCCTGGCCGCGGCTGGTGGTGCAATCGCCGTGGGCGCCGGATCAGCGGTGGCCGCGGGTGCGCGCATGGCACCCGGTGCGGCGCGTGCGGCCATCGGTGGTGGCACCGGCGCTACACGCTCGGCCAGTGCCGTGGCCGCTGGCGCGAGGGCAGCTTACCAGGCCGGTGCTGTCGCATCGGGATCCAGCGGCGTCCGCGCAGCCGGTGCGGGCATGGCCAACGTTGCGAAGACGGGTGCCAGCGCCGTGGGGCGGCGGGTCGTATCAGGAGCCAAGGCCGTGAAGGAACGCATGGCGGGTTTCGTGTCCGAGGCGGCGGCACCTGCAGGGCCATCGTCTCCAGCGGATGCTGGCGATGCTGGCCCACCACCTGCAGAGCCGGCGTGGGCCCAGCGCATGCGCCGCCGGCAGCAGGCGAGCCATGCCGCCACGACGGCGATCCACACCCTGCGCTCGGGCGACCACGGCGGCAGCGGGTCGGGCCCGAGCCTGCGCGACAGCTCGAATTCCTGAAGGAGAAGTTTCCATGCGATTCAAACGACCCTTGGTGCGGTATTCGGACACGCCGGAGCCTGCCACTCCCTACCAGGCTGCGGCACAGGTCTGGGACGAGCGCATTGGCAGTGCGCGTGTGCAGGCGAAGAACTGGCGGCTGATGGCCTTTGGCTGCCTGAGCCTGGCCTTGCTCATGGCGGGTGGCCTGGTCTGGCGCTCGGCACAGTCCATCGTGACGCCCTACGTCATTGAGGTGGACCAGGCCGGACAGGTGCGCGCGGTGGGGGAGGCGGCCACGCCGTACCAGCCCAGCGATGCGCAGATTGCTTTTCATCTGGCGCGCTTCGTCACCGATGTGCGCTCGCTGTCCATCGATCCCATCGTCGTGCGGCAGAACTGGCTGGAGGCCTATGACTACACCACGGACAAGGGGGCGGCCACGCTCAACGACTATGCCCGTGTCGCTGACCCGTTCTCGCGCATCGGTCAGCAGTCGGTAGCCGTGCAGGTCCACAGCGTGGTGCGCGCCAGTGACGCGTCGTTCCAGGTGCGTTGGACCGAGCGGCGCTACGTGAACGGCGAAGCGGCTGGGTTGGAGCGCTGGACCGCCGTGTTGTCCATCGTGCTGCAGGCACCGCGCAGCGAGGAGCGGCTGCGCAAGAACCCATTGGGCATCTACGTCAACGGTCTGTCGTGGAGCCGTGAGCTGGATTCCAGCGAAGGAGTGAAAAAGCCATGAAGACGAATGTACGGAACGCCGCTTTGGTGGCAATGGCAGTGGTGGTTCTGGCGGGCTGTGCCTCGCAGGGCAAGCCGCCGCCGGTGATAGCGCTGGACGAGCCTGCAGGTGTACAGGCGATCCTGGCTCCAAGTGACCCAGCCGCCCCCGTGGAGGTGGTGGCGGTGCACCAGCCTTTGCCGCTGCCCGGGCAGTTGAAAGCGCTGCCGGGCGGAAAGGAGGTCAAAACAGCCCCGGAGTCCTCCGACGAGACGCAGCGTGTCTCCCGGGCGAACGAGGAGGCGCGGATTGCGCCCACGCGGGAAGGCTATGTCAACGCGATCCAGGTCTGGCCCTATACCGATGGGGCGCTGTATCAGGTGTACACCAGCCCAGGTCGAGTGACGGCGATCGTGCTGCAGCCCGGCGAGGAACTGGTGACGGTCTCGGCCGGGGACACGGTGCGCTGGATCGTGGGCGACACGGCCAGCGGTGCTGGCGCGACCTTGCGCGTGAACGTGCTCATCAAGCCCACTCGTGTGGGATTGAAAACGAACTTGGTCATCACCACCAATCGCCGGACTTATCTGCTGGAGCTGTCTGCCACGCCGCAGGCTTGGATGGCCTCGGTGTCCTGGGACTATCCGAAGGACCGGATGTTGGCGCTGCAGAAGCAGGGAAGGGAAGCCCAGGCGGCTGCGCCGGTGGAGTCTGGGCTTGCGCTGGAGCAGATCCGGTTCCGCTACGCAGTCACGGGTGACAGCCCGCCCTGGAAACCGCTGCGTGCCTTCGACGATGGGCAGCGGGTCTACATCCAGTTCCCTGCAGGTATTGCCCAGGGGGAGTTGCCGCCGCTCTTCGTGATCGGGGCGAAGGGGGATGCGCAGCTGGTGAACTACCGCTTCCGCTCGCCGTACTACGTGGTGGACCGGCTGTTTGGTGCGGCAGAACTGCGGCTGGGGGGAAGCAAGAAGGACAAGGGTGAAGTTGTGCGTATTGAGCGCACGGATGGCGCTGGCAGCGTCGGCACTGCCAGGGGGAGCGGGTCATGAGCGCGGAGGCGTCGGAGACATCCCCCAAGGTGGACCCGGAGAGTCTGGCGCTGCGCGCGCAGCCGCGCTCTGTGGTTCGACTCAACCGCCGCATGCTCGCGCTCGGCGCCGGCACGCTGGCTGCAGCGGTGCTGGGAGGAACCCTGTGGTCACTGCAGGTGCAGCAGCGCGTGCGCAATCCGGCGACGGAGCTGTTCAACGTGGACCGTGTAGCACGCGCTGAAGACCTGGAGCGGCTGCCCAAGGACTATGCCGGCCTTCCCAAGGCGCCGCCGGTGCTCGGCGAACCGCTGCCGGGGGATCTGGGGCCGGCTATCGTGAAGGCCCACCAGCCTATGGGCTCAGGCGTTGATCCGGAGCAGGCCGAACGGCTGGCAGCGGAGGAGGCGGCGAGATCTTCTGTGTTCTTCCGCAGCAGCGGTAGTGCGGGTGGAGTGAAGCCAGGTGTTGCCGAGACAGCGGGTGCCGACGATCCGGCAGCGCTGGTCCCCGGCAATCAGCCGTTCAATCCGATGGGGGCGATGGGCACCGCAGCCGCTGCGCCGACGGATCCCGCGGCGGTACAGAACCGGCAGGACCAGAAGGAGGCGTTCATCGCCAAGGCCGGTGATGCGAGCACGCGCAATCCGGGCAGCCTGCAGTTACCTGCCTCGCCGTACCAGGTGATGGCGGGCACGGTCATTCCTGCGGCGCTGGTGACGGGGATCAACTCCGATCTGCCGGGACAGGTGATCGCCAATGTGACGGAGGCGGTGTACGACACGGCGACGGGGCGACATCTGCTGATCCCACAGGGCTCGCGGCTGATCGGGCGCTACGACAGTCAGGTGGCTTTCGGGCAGCGGCGCCTGTTGCTGGTCTGGACGCGGCTGGTGCTGCCGGATACGTCGTCGGTGGCGTTGGACAAGCTGCCGGGGATTGACCCAGCGGGCTATGCCGGGCTGGAGGATGGCGTGGATTGGCATTGGGACCGGATCCTGGCGGGGGCGGCGCTGTCCACGCTGCTGGGCGTAGGAGCGGAGCTTGCGGCGCCCGAGAGCAGGGCGGATGGCAATCGGGTGGTGATCGCGACCAGGGAGGGCCTGCAGGACTCGGTGAACCAGGTGGGGCAGGAGATCACCAAGCGCAATCTGAGTGTGCAGCCGACGTTGACGATTCGGCCGGGGTTTGCTGTGCGGGTGATGGTGAGCAAGGATCTGGTATTGCGGCCGTATCAGCCGCTAGTTTTTAAACGGGGGGTATCGCAATGAGTGGGGCGAAACTGCGCCTTGGGCCGTTGCCCAAGGCCGAGCAGGTCAAGCTCTCCGTCACCTTGTCAGGGGAGCTGAAGGCGAGCTTGGACAGCTACGCAATGTTGCATGCACAGACCTACGGCGAGCGGGTGGATGCTGCGGCGCTGGTGCCGCACATGCTGGCGGCATTCATGGCGCGGGATCGGGGATTCCGAAGCGCTGGCAAGCAATCTGCCGAAAAGCGCTAAAATGCATGAAATTTCAATGAAAAATTAACCATGCTTGCCGCCGTTCAATCTCCTGCTACCTCTTTGCGAGGCGCTGCTGCGCACCTCGCAGGCGAGCTGCAGGCTGGGCGCGTGTACCGGCGGGAGGATCTCGCACGCATGTCCACGGCAGTGGATCGGCATCTGCGAGCACTTGTGGCGACAGGAAAGCTGAAGAAGCTGTCCCAAGGTCTGTATCACGCACCTAAGCAGTCCAGCTTTGGACCACTGCCTCCGACCGATGAGCAGGTGGTGGGTGGGTTCCTGCGCGACAAGGATTTTTTGGTGTTCTCTCCCTCGGCATACAACGCCGTGGGTCTGGGTACAACCCAGCTGTACAACCGAACGCTGGTCTACAACCACAAGCGCCACGGCGTCTTCAAGCTCGGCAATCGGCAGTTCGACTTCCGGATGAAGCCGCGCTTTCCCAGGAAACTGACACCGGAGTTCCTTTACGTGGACCTGCTGAACAACCTGGACGAACTGGCAGAGGACCGCGATGCGGTCTTGCGCCAAGCGCGCAGCAAACTGCCTTCATTTGATCCCGCCCGCCTGCAGCGCGCAGTCGACAGCTTCGGCAGCGTGGCCACTCGCAAGCGCCTGCGGGAGTGGGCGGGTGGCTGACTTCCTGCACGAACGAAGGGACTTCGATCAGTTGCTGGCAGTGGTCGCAGACGAGCGTGGCCTTGATCCCATGCTTGTCGAGAAGGACTACTGGATCATGCATTGCCTGTGGGGTCTTCAGGCGCAGGGTTTTCAGTTTGAGCTGAAGGGTGGAACGTCCCTGTCAAAGGGGTTTGGTGTCATCCATCGCTTTTCCGAAGACATCGACCTCCGCATTGAACCGCCCGACGGCATGGATGTGAAAACGGGGCGCAACCAGGACAAGCCCGCACATGTTGAATCGCGGAGTGCGTACTACGACGCACTCGCAGCGCGAATCAGTATCCCGGGCATCGGCAGTGTGGAGCGCGATACCCAGTTTGACGACGACAAGATGCGCAGTGGCGGCATTCGCTTGATCTATGCGCCGCGTGTTCCCGCGCTCGCTGGCGTCAAGGACGGCATCCTGCTGGAGCTTGGATTCGATGACACCGCCCCGAATCGGGTGGTCACGATCTCGTCGTGGGCGCTGGACGTTGCTAGGGAACGTGGGGTAGCAGTGGGGGACAACCGCGCAGTGGCTGTACCGTGCTATGCCCCCACGCACACCTTTGTCGAGAAGCTGCAAACAATTTCCACCAAGTACCGCCGATTGGACGAAACCCAGGCCTTTCCCGCCAACTTCTTGCGGCACTACTACGACGTGTACTGCCTGCTGGGACTGGAGGAGGTTCAGGCATTCATGAGCACAGCTGCGTACCAAGAGCGCAAGTCGCAGCGGTTTCGTTCCGGCGACGAGCAGGTCATTGCGCGCAATCCGGCTTTTTTGCTGGTCGACGCCGATCAGCGCCAACGCTTTGCGCAGGAATACCGCAGGACGGCCGCTCTGTACTACCAAGGGCAGCCGGATTTCGAGCTACTGGTGGACAGGATCCATCAGTACATTGAAGTCATGTGATTGAGCGTCGATTTGCCACCATTCGCCTGTTTCGTGTCCTTCTACAAGAGAATGTCTGTTGATTGCCACGCAGAAGTGACCCCCCGGGGGTTACGGTTGCATGGAAATCAACAGATATAGGCAAACAAGCGCGTCTGAGCCGTTTTTCCACCTGTTCGCTCCTTACTGCGCTCTGTTCGGGCGAAATAGGGAAAAACATTGCACATACGTCATGTTTCTTCTGACTCTAGCCCGCTGTGGATCAAGTGATACTCATCTCGATTGGCGTGGTCTGGAACGCAATCTGCCGCCACGCTCCGCCGTCCGCCTGCGTCCACACCTGCAGCACGCGCGAGTCGATGCGCACGGTGCCTGTGCCGTCCTTGCGCACGGCCACCAGCAGCTGGCGGCCGGTCATGACGGCGCTGGTGCCGAGCACCTGCACCTTCAAGTCGGACCGGTCGATCTGCTGGTAGTCGACGTGCGTGCCGCCGGAGCGGAAGTAGCTGTCGTAGTCGTCGGTCTGCCCCTTGGCATGCACATGGGTCAGGCCAGGGTGCAGGATCTCGCGCAGCCGTGCAAAGTCGGCGCGCTTCATGGCGTCGCAGCGCTGGGCCTCCAGGTCCAGCAGCAGGGCTTCGGCGCCGGAGGGGGAATCGGTGGGGGATGTCATGGGAACCTGTTCTGTTGAAAGCCCGGAGGGCGGATTGGGGGCGGTTCAGCGGGACGCTGCGGCGTTGTCACGAGACGGTAGCGGCTTGCACTGCGAGGTGCTCGCAGGCGCGCTGCAGCAATTCGGTGGTGGGTGCCGTGCCTTGCGCCACGCCGTAGACGATGTGATCGGGCCGCACCAGGGCTGCGTTGCATCCGTGTTGGCCGAACCAGCGCGCAAGGATGCCGTCGGCCTCATGCAATGCCTGCATGCCGGCCACCGCGCGAGTGGTGGTGTCGATGCATGCCACCTGCGCCTGCAGCCGCTGCAGCGCGTCGGTCCATTGCGCCAACTGTTCTGCCGAGGGCGCATCGCGCAGCACCAGTACGAAACCGTGCCCCAGCAGGTCGTCCATCATTTGCTCATGGCCCGCCGTGCCGATCTGGCAGACCGGCTGCGGGAACGGCGTTCCCATCGGTGCTTCATCGTGGTCGATGAGGCCGTGGTGCACGCCGGGCAGCAGGCTCTGGCGCAACTGCATGCGCACCTGGTGGCCTTGCTGGGCGCGCAGGTGCTCGTCGCGCTCGCAGGCACGGGTGGGGTCGCGCTCGCAGATGATCTGCCCCAGGCGCTTGACGGTGGCGGTGACCGCCTCCACCTGCGGCCCGCGCTCGGTGCCGTAGCTGTCCAGCAGCTCCTCACCCGCATGGCCCTTGAGCACCCAGTCGAGCTTCCACGCCAGGTTGGCGGCATCGCGCAGACCCTGGCACATGCCCTGGGCCAGAAAGGGCGGCATCTGGTGGGCGCTGTCGCCCGCCAGCAGCACCGGGCCCTGGCGCCACTGCTCCAGCACCACGGCGTGGAAACGGTAGGTGGCGGCGCGCCAGATGGTCGCCTCCCCTGGTGCGAGCCAGGGCGCCAGCAGTTGCCAGATGGCTTCGGGCGGCATCTCGCGCTGCTCGGCCTCGTGCGGCAGCAGCAGAAACTCCCAGCGCCGGTGCGTACCCGGCCCGACGACGTAGGTGCAAGGCCGTGCCGGGTTGCAGTACTGGATGTTGGTGTCGGGCAGCCGGGCCAGCACGGATTCGTTTACATGCATGTCAATCACGATCCAGGGCTCGTCAAAATCCAGGCTCTTGAGGCGCAGGCCCAGGCGCTTGCGGGCAGGGCTGGTGCCGCCGTCGCAGGCCACCACATAGCGCGCATGCACTTCGCGCGGACTGCCGCCGGCTGCCTGCACCGTGAGCGCCGCGCCGCCATGCGCCTCCTGGACATCGGTGACCTCGTGGCCCAGATGCACCTGCACGTTGGGCAGCGCGCCCACGGCCGCACGCAAGGCGGTCTCCAGCGCCGGCTGGTTGAAGGTATACGACGGTGCCCAGGCCAGCGGGTAGGGCGCAGGTCCCATGTCGAAATGCTGGATGGGCTGGCCGTCAGCGCCCTGGTAGATGGTGGGGCGGTAGGGCGTGATGTGCGCCGCCAGCGCGCCGGCAATGCCGATCTGCTGGAAGGTGCGCATGGCCTCATGGTCCAGCGCAAAGGCGCGGGGCAGGGGGTAGATCTGCTCGGACTTGTCAAAGACTGCCACGCGGCACCCGCGCTGCCCCAGCAGGGCGGCCAGGGATGCGCCCACGGGCCCGAAGCCGATGATGGCGACGTCTACAGAAGAGGGGATGTGGCTGGTCATGGTGTATTTAATGCAATAAATGTGAATTGTGCATAAAAAAATAAAATGTGCATTAGGGGTTGATCCCGATGCCGGCGTCCGCGCTTCGATCAAAAAATGCACAAAGTTAGATTTGTGCATTTAACAAGGAGACGACATGTCGATGATGAAAGCGGCCCGCCTGCACCAGGTCGGCGCCCCCATGGAGATCGAGCAATTGCCTATCCCCCAGCCAGCGGCCAATGACGTGCAGGTGCGCGTCAGGGCCTGCGGCATCGTGCCCAACCTGGGCAACATATTGGCCAACTGGACCACCTGGTTTCCCGAGCTGCCGCTGCCCCCGCTGCCGGCCGTCTTCGGGCTCGACCCCGCGGGAGAAGTGACGGCGGTAGGCTCCCACGTACATGCCTGGAAACCGGGCGACCGCGTGTACGTGAACCCCAGTCTGTACTGCGGCGGCTGCCGCGCCTGCCGCAACGGCGACCTGATCAACTGCACGCACTATGCGTTCAGCGGCTACTTCGGCTTCTCGCAGAACTCGCTCAAGCTCTATGAGAACTACCCCAACGGCGGTCTGGCCGAGTACATGATCGCCCCGCAGTACGCGCTGGTGAAGCTGCCCGACAACGTGGGCTTCAACGAGGCCGCGCGCTTCGGCTACCTGGGCACCATGTACTCGGCCATGCGCAAGGCAGGCGTGGGGCCGGGCAAGAGCGTGCTCATCAACGGCATCAGCGGCACACTGGGCATCGGCGGCGCACTGTTCGGGCTGGCCATGGGCGCCACCCGCATCCTGGGCACGGGCCGCAACCAGGAGCTGCTGGACCGCGTCAAGGCGCTCGCGCCCGGCCGCATCGAGGTGTTCTCGAATGCCGATGGCGGCGCCATCGATACCTGGGTGAAGTCGCGCACCGAGGGCCTGGGGGTCGATGCCTTCTTCGACGCGCTGGGCCCCGGCGCCTCGCACGAGACGCTGCAGCAGGGTGTGCGCGCCCTCAAGCGCGGCGGGCGGGCCTACAACATTGGCGCCATTGCCGGCATGGTGGGCATGGACCTGCATACCATGATGGACGAGCAGCAATCCATCGAAGGCTCGGCCTGGTTCACCGCCGGCGAGGGCCAGGACATTGCGGACATGGCCGAGGCGGGAACGCTCGACCTGTCGGTCTTCGAGCATGTGTGCTATCCGCTGGACCGCATCAACGAGGCGATCTCGGGCATTGCGGGGCGCAATGGCGGGTTCAGTAATTTCGTCATAAATCCTTGACGACCCCCTGAGTCGCTTCGCGCCTTCCCCCTGGAAGGGGGACGCCGCCCCTGCGGCGGGGCGGCCCTTGCACGGCGGCACTGGCTGGGGCCGTGCGCTTTCAGGGGCCTGCGCACGGAGCTTTGGTATCGGATAACTGGAGGTAACTGCTATGCAAATCAGGCGAATCGTCGCGGGGGTCGGTGCCAACGGCCGCTCGCAGGTGTTCACGGACGGCGTGGCGCCGCGTGCCGTGGAGTTCGAGAGCGCACAGGGCTTTGCCGCTGCCTTGCTGTGGGCCACCTCGGCCGGCGAGGTGCTGGGCCAGGGGGCGGTGGCCGACCGCACTGGGCAGACCGGTTTCGTGCCGGCAGCGGGCGAGACGCTGCTGATGTTCGTCACCTTCCCGCCGGACGCGGTGATGATGCGCGCGGATTTCGACGGTGCGGCCTTTGGTGCGGAGTTTGCGCAGAAGGTGCCGGGCCTGGCCGAGCGATTCGAGCAGGATCACCCGGGCATGCACACCACCGAGAGCATCGACTACGACGTGGTGCTGGAGGGCGAGATCACGCTGGAGCTGGACGACGGCGCCCAGGTGCTGCTGCGCCGGCACGACGTGGCGGTGCAGCACGGCAACCGGCACGCCTGGCGCAACCACACCGACCAGCCTGCCACCATGCTTTTCGTGCTGATGGGGGCGCGGCGGCCAGGTTGAAGGCCATGACGGGGCTTGCAGGGGCGGCAGGCCCCTGCGTGCATCACGCCTGCTGGCGCGCGGCCTGGAGCCAGCGGATCTCGCCGAGCAGGTCCACCAGGCCGGCCTGGATGAAGCCCAGGGTCGGCTCGTCCACCAGGCGGCCGTCCTGGATGCGGCTGGCCACGCCTGCGATGGCGATGTGCTGGCGCACCAGCGGCCGGGCCAGCGTGGCGGCCAGGGCATCGCGGATCTGGGCCTGCGCGCGCACGCCGCCGGCCGTGCCGGGCGATGCGGTCATGACCAGCACCGGCTTGCCCTTGAGCGGCGAGGCGAAGCCCGGGCGCGATGCCCAGTCGATGGCGTTCTTGAGCACGCCGGGGATGCCGTAGTTGTACTCGGGCGAGCAGATCACCAGGCCGTCCGCAGCCGCGATGGCAGCCTTGAGCTGCGCGACTGCGGCCGGCGGGCTGTCGCCATCGAGGTCGGCGTTGTACATGGGCACGTCGTCCAGCGGGAACAACTCCAGCGTGGCCGTGGGTGGCAGCAGCGGTGTGAGGCTGCGTAGCACAGCCGTGCAGTGCGATGCGCGGCGGATGCTGCCCGATATGGCAACGAGGCGGGTGGGGGCGGCGTTCGGGTTGGCGGTCACTGGGGTTTGCTCCTTCTTTCAATTGTTTGAGTTTATGCATAAAATTTAAAACATGTACAAAAAAGAAACGCCCACGCGCACACCGCCCCTGGTTGACCAGGCGTTTGCACAACTGCGCCACGATGTGCTCAGCGGTACCTACGGTGCCGGTGCCAAGCTCAAGCTCGACGAGCTGCAGACGGCGTATGGCTTTTCCAGCAGCCCGCTGCGCGAGGCCCTGAGCCGCCTGGCCCAGGAGGGCCTGATCCGGGCCGACGAGCGGCGCGGCTTTCGGGTGGCCGCCATTTCGGAGGAAGACCTGGCCGACATCACCCGCATGCGCGTGATGCTGGACGTGCAGGCGCTGCGCGAATCCATCGCCCATGGCGACGATGCATGGGAGGCCTCTGTGGTGGGTGCCTACCACCGGCTTGAAAAAGTGGAAGGCCGCCTGGGCGATGGGCCGGTCATCCTGGACAACGATTGGACCGAACTGCACACCGCCTTCCATACGGCGCTGATCTCCGCCAGCCCGTCGGAACGCCTGCGCACCTGGAGCGCCAGCCTGTTCGACCAGGCCGAGCGTTATCGCCGCTACTCGGCACGCTTTCGCAAGACCTCGCGGCGCAAGTCGAACGAGCACCGCAAGCTCATGGACGCCACGCTGCGCCGCGATGCGGACACCGCCTGCGCGCTGCTTGAAGAGCACATCCTGAGCACCCAGCGCAATGTGATGGCGGTGCTGGCGCAGGTCGAGCAGCAGGACGGCTGATCCTGCGGCCGCCACCAGGGCTGAAGGGCTCCTGGCTGTCCCGGCATCCAACTGACCGGTAGCGGGCTGCACGCACCGCCCTCATGCCCTGGCGGCCATCGCGGCCCCGCGCATCCCTTTCAGCCTTTCTCTTCGCGCACCCCCAGCGCATCTGCACCCACGCAGCCCAGGCGGCACGCCGCTGCGGGCTTGCCCCTGCCTGCCTGGCGCACGCGGGGTCGGGTGCCGGCCACCCGCAACTTTCCCCCTGTTGATTACCTGAGGCGCCGCTGCTGGCAGGCTTTTTCGCGCCCCTTCAGTTTTGTGCTTGGTATAAACCACTATGCATTTACAATGTTTTATGCATAAAAATAACTTCATGCACCAAGTCGTGCGACCAGAAAAATTCACTCCGGGTCGCCGTTCTTTTCACCTCTCCCATCCCTTTGAAGGAAACCCATGAAACTGATGTCCTACTCGATCACCGGCCGTGAAACCTGGGGCGTTGTCGTCGATGATGGTGTGGCCGAACTGGCGGCGCGCACGGGCCATGCCACGCTGGCCGACTTCATCGCCAGCCCCGACTTCGCGCGCCGCGATGCGCTGGTGGCCGGGCTGGGTGCCGATGCGAAGCTGGCCGACGTGGTGTACCTGCCCGTGATCCCCCGCCCCGAGAAGATCGTCTGCGCGGTGCGCAACTACATGGACCACCACCAGGAGGTGCTGGCCGCTGGCATGCAGCGCGAGCTGTCGGAGCAGCCGCCGATCTTCTTGCGCGTATGGCGCTCGCAGACACCGCACCAGGGCCCCATCGTGCGTCCGCACGTGTCGGAGTCGCTGGACTGGGAGGGCGAGCTGGCAGTGGTCATCGGCAAGGAAGGCCGCGACATAAGCGAGGCCGATGCCTGGGCGCACATTGCAGGCTACAGCTGCTACAACGATGCCAGCGTGCGCGAATGGCAGTTCCACGCCAAGCAGATCGCATCGGGCAAGAACTTCGAGTCCACCGGCGCCTTCGGCCCCTGGATGGTGACGGCCGACGAGATCGCCCCCGGCCGCGAGCTCAAGCTGGAGACGCGGCTGAACGGTGCCGTGGTGCAGTCCAGCCACACGGGCCACATGATTTTCTCCATCCCCCGCCTGATTGCCTACGCCTCCACCATCTTCACGCTGGTGCCCGGCGACGTGATCATCACCGGCACGCCGGCCGGTGTGGGCTGGAGCAAGAAGCCACCGCAGTTCATGAAGCCCGGTGACGTGGTGGAGGTGGAGATCGAAGCCATCGGCTTGCTGCGCAACCCGGTGGTCGCGCAGGCCTGAGCGTTGCCACTCCCCAGATCCCATCCATCCATCACAAACGGGTAGAGCACCAGGCCCCAAGACGGCCGCCGCCCATGGAGACAAGCACCATGAACAGAAGACACCTGCTGGCTGCCTGCAGCGCGGCTGCCGTTGCCTGGCCGGCATTGCCGGCCCTGGCCCAGGCCTACCCGGAGCGGGCCGTCAAGCTCTACCAGGGCTTTGCGCCCGGCGGCAATGCCGATGCCATCGCCCGCGCGGTGGGCATGGAGATGGCCCGTGCGCTGGGCCAGCCCGTGGTGGTGGAGGCGCAGTCCGGCGCGGGCGGCACCATTGCCGCCACCACCGTGGCGCGCGCCAAGCCCGACGGCTACACCCTGCTGCTGGCCACCGGTGGCCACGCAGTGGCGGGGGCGCTGTACAACACGCTGCCCTACAAGTCGGTGGCCGATTTCGAGATGGTCTCCACCGTCACCTACTTCCCCTTTCTGGTGGTGGTCAACACCAACTCCAGGGTGCAGGGGCTGCGCGAGGTGATCGCCAGCGCGCAGGCCGCGCCCGGCACGGTAGCCTATGGCACGGCGGGGGTGGGCTCCACCCACCACCTGGCTGGCGAGCTGCTGGCCAAGCTGGCGCGGGTGAACCTGCTGCACGTGCCCTACCGGGGCGATGCCGCCTCGCTCACCGCCTTGCTGGCGGGGGACGTGCCCTTCATCATCGCGCCGCCCACGGCGGTGATGGCCAACATCCAGGCCGGCAAGCTGCGCGCCATTGCCACCACCGGCCCGCAGCGCTGGCCGGGCCTGCCCAACGTGCCCACCGTGGCCGAGCAGGGCGTGGCCGGCTACGACGTGCGCTCGTGGGCCGGCCTGATGGCACCGGCCGGCACGCCCCGGGCCGTGGTGGATCGCCTGAACGCCGAGGCACTGCGCGCGCTGCAGGCGCCCGCCGTGCGCCAGCGGCTGGAGGACATGGGCGGCGAGGCGCGCGGCAGCACGCCCGAAGAGATGAAGGCCATGGTCAGCCACGAGCTCGAAAAGTGGCAGCAGGTGGTGGCCGATGCCAAGATACCGAAACAATGAACGACTGAAAAAATTCACTGAAAGACTTTTCGCATGACTCTGATCGCCATCCGCAAACGCAGCCTAAGCATTGAAACCATCTACCACGAAGGCGGCCCGCCAGCGCAGCAGCCGCTGCGCGTGGCTGCGGCCTGCGCGGTGATCCACAACCCCTATGCCGGCCGCTACGAGCCGGACCTGCTGCCCTTCATGGCCGAGTTGCGCAGCCTGGGCACCCTGCTGGCGCAGGAGCTGGTGGACACCTTGGGCAAGGAAAACGTGCAGGCCTACAGCAAGGCGGCCATCGTCGGGGTCAACGGTGAGCTGGAGCACGGCGCTGTCTGGCACGAGGCGGGTGGCTGGGCCATGCGCCAGGTGCTGGGCGAGCCCAAGGCCATCGTGCCGGCGGCCAAGGCAGTGGCGGCCACAGGCTACCGGCTGATGGTGCCGCTGCACTACATCCATGCAGCCTATGTGCGCAGCCACTTCAACAGCACCGAGGTGGGCATCCAGGATGCGCCGCGCCCCAACGAGATTTTGTTCGCGCTGGTGATGGCCGATGGCGGGCGGGTCCACTCGCGCCTGGGCGGGCTCACGCGCGAGCAAGTCTCCGTGCACGACGGGCAGCGCTGAGCATGGCGGCATACACCACCCCCATGGCGATGAAGGCAGTGCAGCTGCAGGTCACCGGCGGCCCCGAAGTGCTGTCGCTCGTGGACCTGCCCGAGCCCCAGCCGGGCCCCGGCGAAGTGCGCGTGCGCGCCCACGCCATCGGCGCGGGCGGGCCGGACGTGCTGATCCGCAACGGCACGTACAAATGGATGCCCCCGCTGCCTGCCGTGCCCGGCAATGAGCTGGCCGGCGTGGTGGACGCCGTGGGCCCGGGCGTGGACCGCCTGGCCGTGGGCGAGCGCGTGCTGGTCAGTGCCCGCGAGCTGCCCCAGCGCGGCGGCTGCTATGTGCAGGCCATCTGCGTGGACCAGGCCGTGCCCTTCGTGCTGCCGGCCAGCATTGCCTTCGACGATGCGGTGAGCCTGGGCAACTTCCAGCTCGCACTGGCGCTGCTGGCGAGCAACGGCAACCTGCCTGCGCAGGCCATCCTGGTGCCCGGCGCGGCCGGCGGCGTGGCCACGGCGCTGGCGCAGCTGGCGCGCTCGCGCGGGCTGCGCGTGATCGGTACGGCATCCAGCGCGGAAAAGCGCGCTTTTGCACTGGAGAACGGGGTCACCGACCTCGTCGATGGCGATGTGCAGGCCCTGCCGCAGCGCGTGATGGAGCTCACCGGCGGGCGGGGCGTGGACCTGGCCTTCGACCATGTGGGCGCCGCGCTCTTCATCGCCTGCCTGCGGTCGCTGGCGCCCTCGGGCATGGCAGTGTCGTACAACATCCTGGCAGGCCCGCCGTCGAGCGACGTGTTCGACGAGCTGCGCAAGCTGCTGGCCAAAAGCCTTGCCATCCGCACTTTCTCCATCCACGCGGTGGATGCCGACATCGCGCAGCGCCGCGGCCTGATGGAGCAGGCCATTGCGCTGATGGCCAGCGGCCAGGTGCGCGCACCGCGCGCCATGCGCCTGCCGCTGGCGCAGGCCCGCCAGGCGCACGAGCTGCTGGACAGCGGTGGCACGCTGGGCAAGCTCGTCCTCATCCCCTGACCCCATGGAGGCCGCCACCATGAACCCACCCTACAGCGCCAACCTCTCTCACTGCGGCATCTTCTGCCGCGACCTGGAGGTGATGAAGCGTTTTTACACCGGCGTGTTCGATATGCAGGAGACCGACCGGGGCGAGGGTGTCACCTTCCGCTTCGAGATCGTGTTCCTGAGCGGGCGCGACGACCAGCACCATCAACTGGTGCTGGCCGGCGGGCGCGGGGCCGATGCGCCCAGCACGGTGATGCAGCTGTCCTTCAAGGTCCAGACCCTGGACCACCTGCGCGAGGCGCGCCGCCGGGCCCTGGCCCTGGGCGCGACGAAGATGCGCGGCCTGAACCACGGCAACGCGATCTCCATCTATTGCATGGACCCTGAAGACAACACCGTGGAGGTGTACCTGGACACCCCCTGGTACGTGAGCCAGCCCCACGGCGACCCGCTGGACCTGGACCAGGACGACGAAGCTATCTGGGCGCAGACCGAGCGCGTGGTGCGCACCGATCCGAGCTTCATGCCGGTGGAGGAATGGGCGGCGCGATTTGCATCACGCAGCAAGGTCGTTAAGACTGCATCGACCTAACGTTCATAGTTCTGACGCACAGTTTTGGCATGGGGCGCAGAGCCAATTCAAGTCAGATCGGAAAAGCTGCCTGATTCCCGTAGTTTCCGGCCAACCGGCTGCACGAGAAAATTGAGCTGTAGTTACTGGGCATCTTCCTGTATTGAGGGATGTGCACGCTCGAATGCCGGCAGTGCCTGACACCGCACGTTGATGGCGGTCAGTATTGGATACTTGGACATATCCACGTCGAACCGGGTGGCATTGAAGATCTGAGGGATCAGGCAACAGTCGGCCATCGTCGGCGCTTCGCCCACGCAGAAGCCATCTTTCCAACCGGCGGCCTTGATTTCTGCTTCGAGTGCGTCGAAGCCGAGGGAAACCCAATGGCGAACCCATTCCGCCTTCGCCGCCTCGCTGATCCCGAGTTGAGCCGTGAGGTATTTCAAGACACGCAGATTGTTGATGGGGTGAATGTCACACGCTATCGCCAGAGAAAGTTGGCGCACCCTTGCTCGCTCCCATGTGTCTGCGGGAAGCAGTGGATTGCCGGGGTACTTTTCCTCGAGGTACTCAAGGATTGCCAATGACTGGCTCAAACGAGCGCCATCCTCGGTGAGCACAGGCACTAGCGCCTGCGGATTCTTGTCGCGGAACGCCGCTTGGAACTGCTCTCCACCATCCCTGAGCAAGTGGATGGGCACGTGTTTCGCTTCGAGCCCCTTCAGATTCAAGGCGATGCGGACTCGGTAGGAAGCCGAGCTTCGGAAGTAGGTATGCAGCACGCGATCCATATCAGATTCCAAGGTATTGATGAACGATTTCGGGCTGGCTGCGGAGTTGCTGCGAATCGCCATTCCAGACGACGCAGCCCTTCTCGATGACGTAGTGACGGTCCGCCAAGTCCAGCAGTGATCGAACGTTCTTGTCGATGATGATTTGCGAGAGGCCGTCGAGTTTGAGTTGCGCCAGCGCGTTCCAGATCTCCAGTCGAATCACAGGCGCCAGACCCTCCGTGGCTTCATCGAGTACGAGCAGACGGGGGTTGGTCATCAACGCGCGACCAATCGCCAGCATCTGTTGCTCACCTCCCGACAGCTGAGATCCGAGGTTGCTGCGACGCTCATGGAGCCGGGGAAAGAACTCGTAGACGCGTTCCAGCGTCCAACGTTTTCCCTTGGAGCGTTCGTCATCGCGTGCCGTCGCGACGAGATTCTCCTCAACGGTGAGGTTGGGAAAAACCTGCCGCCCCTCGGGAACCAAGGCCAACCCTTGGCGGGCAATTCGATGCGAGGGCATTGCTTCTGTGCGGACGCCCCCTATGGAAATCGTCCCACCCTTGAAAGGCATCATGCCGAACAGGCACTTGATGGTGGTGGATCGCCCCATGCCATTGCGGCCGAGCAAGGTGATGACTTCGCCCTCATCCACGTTGAAGCTGATGTCAAAAAGAGCCTGAGCCTGACCGTAGGAGGCCTGCAAGCCTTTGACAGATAAGAAGTTCGCCATGTCGTATAGCCCTTCAGATTTCTTCTTCGCCGAGATAGACCGCACGGATCTCGGGATGGTTGCGGATCTCTGCAGGCGTGCCTGTGAACATGACCTTGCCGTAGACCAGGACGCTGATGCGGTCGGCCAGCGCGAAGACGGCATCCATGTCGTGCTCGACCAGGAGGATGGTGTATCGGCCTTTGAGTGCTTGCAGCAAGGCAATGACGGCCGACGACTCCTGCACACTCATGCCTGCCATCGGCTCGTCCAGCAGCAAGAACTTGGGCTCAGCGGCCAAACTCATTGCCAGTTCCAGCTGGCGGCGTTCGCCATAAGCGAGATCGGCGGCGAGTGTGTCGACTTGACGCTCCAGCCCGCAAGAGGCTATTGACGCCTGAGCTGCGGCGCGCGCCCGCCGGTTATCCACCATCGCGCGCCAGAACTTGAAGGCGTGTTCCTTCGCGGCCATGGCGGCGAACATGACGTTCTCCAATACCGTGAATTCGTCAAAGACCGAGGTGATCTGATAGGAGCGCAACAGGCCGCTGCGCGCGCGCTGGTGAATGGGCAACAAGGTCACGTCGCCATCGGAGAACCAGATCTTCCCGCTGACAGGCGCAAGTTCTCCTGACAGTTGGTTGATCAGCGTCGTTTTCCCTGCTCCGTTCGGACCAATCAGCGCATGGATCTCGCCGCCGCGTATGTCCAGAGAAACTGCATCAGTGACCAGCAGCCCTCCGTAGCGCTTGGTCAGCGCCTCTGTGCGAAGAGTCCCTCCCATCACGCCACCTCTTTCTGAACCGGCCGCTCCACCTTGCCAGTTGCTGCACGGCTCTCAAACTGCCTTGGCCGCGCGCGATCAAGCTTCTGCAGCAACCCCACGATGCCCTTTTTGCCGACCAGCGACATGAGCACGATCAAGGGCCCGAAGATCACCATCCAGTGCTCGGTATACGCCTTGAGAATCTCTTCCAGCCCGAGGAAAGCTAGCGCGCCGAGGACTGGTCCGAAGACGCTGCCCATGCCGCCGAGAACCACCATCACGATAAGCTCGCCCGAGACTGTCCACGACAGCGCGCTGGGGGATGCAAATGCATTCAGATTGGCCAGGAGCATTCCCGCCAGACCGCAAATCATTCCCGAGATGACATAGGCGGTCAGTTGGTAGCGAAGCACAGGCAGGCCCACTGCATTGACCCGACGCGCATTTGTCTTTGCGCCGCGGAGCGCCATCCCGAAAGGTGCTGTTCGCAGGCGTGCAAGCCACCAGGTCGTGAGTGCCAGGATTCCCAGCGCAACCGCGTAGATTCGCTCGGGGGACCCGAGGTTCACCAGGCCGAAATTGCTCGGCATCGCAATGGTCATGCCGTCGTCGCCGCCGTACTGCTTCAAGCTCACGATCAGGAAGTAGCCCATTTGAGCGAAAGCCAGCGTGATCATGATGAAGGCAATGCCCGAGGTCCTCAAGCTGATGAGGCCGGTGATGAGTGCAACCACGCCGCAGACGCTCAGGCAGTACGCCAGATGGACCCAGCCATTGCTGATGTCGTAGAAGGCTGGAAGGGACACGCAATACGCGCCCAGCCCGAAGAACAGCGCATGGCCAAAGCTGACCATTCCGCCGTACCCCAGAACAAGATTTAGGGCGCTCGCCGCGATGGCGTAGATCACGATGCGAGCGAAGAACGAGATGTAGAAGCTTTGATCCAACGCGTTCGCCGCGAAGGGCACTAGTGTGAGCAGAGCAAAGATGCTCAAGGGCACCCAGATGCTGACCCGGGAGAAGTTCTGAAGGTTCATGGTTTAGCCTCGCTTCGCGGGGAAGAGGCCCTGTGGTCGCCAGGCGAGCACAACAGCCATCAGGACATAGATGAGCATGGAAGCGACGGCGGGGCCGGCTGCATCTGCGAAGGAACGTTCGGTCACCTGGCGGAGAAGCATGGGCAGATAGGCTCGCCCCAAGGTGTCGATGACTCCGACGATCAATGCTGCGTAGAAGGCGCCGCTGACGGAGCCCACGCCGCCGATCACGATGACCACAAGGGTTGTGATGAGGACTGGCTCGCCCATGCCGGATTGGACCGAAAGAATCGGCGCAGCCATTGCGCCAGCCAGGCCGGCCAGTATCGCGCCGAGGGCGAAGAGCCCGCCATTCAGCAATTGGATATTGACGCCCAGGGCCGACACCATCTTCGGGTTCACTGCACCCGCCCGTATCAACATGCCGATCCGTGTCTTGTTGATCAGCCAATATGACCCCACAGCGACCAACAGGCCGACCGCGATGATGGCGAAGCGGTATGCGGGGTAGTTGAAGCCGAAGAGGTTGACCGTGCCTGAAAGGGCCTCGGGAACCTGGATGAAGTAAGGCTGGGGACCCCAGATCAGACGAGCGGCCTCGTTGAAGAAGAGCACCAGGCCGAACGTCGCCAGCACATGGTCTAGGTGATCACGCTGATAGAGGCGAGACACGGCGACTCGCTCCAAAGCAAAGCCGAGCACGCCCGTCGCAAGCACGGCGGCAACCAATGACAGACTGAACGATTCGGTCAGTCGAAATGCCGTGGCTGCGGCATACGCTCCGACCATGTAGAGCGAGCCATGCGCCAGGTTGACGAAGCTCATGATGCCGAACACCAGAGTGAGGCCGGCGGCGAGCAGGAACAGCAGGACACCGTACTGAAGCCCGTTGAGCGCCTGGGCAAAGAGCAATGCGGTACTCATGGCTTACTTCATTGCGCACTGCGCTTGATAGGCATCCGCATGCATGGGCAGCGGCGTGCCCACCTGCTTGATAAGCACTTTGCCCTGCTCCTTGACGCGTGCCAGGCTGAGTGCAGCGATGGCGACCGCCGCGAGTACGCTGTGTTTCGAATTCATGATTTGTCTCCTGATTTATCTGATTGCCGGATGGACGAATTACGCCAACTACTCGATGGCAAGGAACACGCGGCCGTTCTCAATCTTCACGGGGTAGGTGCGGATCGCCTCGGTCACGGGATCGCACAACGGGCGCCCGTTGCGGATGTCGAACTTGCCTTGATGCAGCGGACACTCGATCTCGTGCCCGTCGAGGAACCCATCGCAAAGCCGCGCATGTCCGTGGGTGCAAATGTTGTCGGTGGCAAAGAATTCTCCATCGACGCCGTAGAGCGCGATGTCGCGCCCGTCCACGGCAAGGCCGATCACGTCGTCCTGCGGAACATCGTCAAAAGCTGCCGCATCCGTCCAGTTGTCTGTACTCATCGCGGTGTCTCCTAGATGGGATAGATGATGGAGTTGGGGATCATTTCGCTGTCGTAGACAACCAGCTTGGAAGCGAACTTCAGGCCCTGAGGCGTCCTTTCCACGATGTCGATGTAGCGGCCCACATTGAACACGGTGGAATCTTGGGAGAGCTTCGTCCGCAAGACCGCGTAGTTCGCTTCGCAGTGGATGCGATGACCCTCTTCCTTCCGGACCACCGGGGCGCCGATGATGTGGCGTTGGTAGTAGGGGTCATGGAAGAGCGTCTCCTTGATGCCGTAGACGCGGTCGCGCAGCATGCCCTTGCTTTCGAAGGACAAGGTCGCAAGCGGGAAGCCTCGCTCATGGTTCTCGCGCGGTTGCAGGCGGTAGCTGCAGTCGTCGATGAAGAAGTCGGGCCAAAGATCCCAGTTCCCCGAGTCGACGGCGCTTGCGTAGTTGGCGAACAGCTGATTCAGTTCGTAGTAGGTTTGGAAGTCCATATCAATCGCTCGCCTCCATGGTTTCGCGCCAGTAGCGGTACATGCCGCGAATGAGCGTCTCGGTCACCATGTGATCGGTGTTCTCAACCCCGCGACCACCCAGCTCGGCAAGCGCGCGATGGAACGGCTTCTGCTCGAAGCCCTGTTGGGAAAACTCGATGACTTCGCCGTCGTCGGCAGAGACGAATCCGGCCGGGCCGAAAAGATTCGCCTGGCGCAGGCGCCGTTGGGTCATCTCCTGCGAGTCGTCCTCGAAGCCGAAGTGGGTCCAGACGAAGTCAAACGATCCGTTGCCGGACGGCTGGATGTGGCGAGTCGAGACGCTGTTGACCTGCTGCTGGAAGATCACGCTGGGGAACACGGTCATCATCACGGCCGTGGGGCCCTTCCACCAATCCTCCGGCACGATGTCGAGGAAGCGTGGATCCTCCAGCGACATGCTTTCCTTGAAGCTGGAGACCTGGGTCACCTGGTCCGCCTTGCCGGCCTGGCCTCGGGTCGAGATCATGGCGGCATGGCGATGGTGCAAATCCATCTTGAGCTCGGACTTGTTGTCTGCCCTCCAAAGGCCGAAGGTGACGAACCAGGTGTGCAGCAGGCCTGGGTGATAGGGGTCCTTGATGTTCTCCTGCATCAGCTTCCAGTTGCCCGGAATGCGCTGACGGTTGTATCCAAGGATGGTCAGCTTGCGCCCGTTGAACAGGCGGTCGAAGTAACCCAGGATCTCGGGACCCAGGAAGTCCTCAAGAGATTCGATTTCGTGATCGAACGAAGCGAAAACGACGCCACCGCGTGTGGCGACCTTCAGCTTGTTGAGATTGTGGTCCGAGGTCTTGAAGTCCGCGGGCATGCCGCCGTTCACCTTGCCGTCCTGCTTGACACCGCGGCGGAATGGCACGCCCTGGAGGTCGCCTTTGAGCGTGTAGTTCCACTGGTGGTAGGGGCAGACCAACTCCTTCCGATTGCCCGAACGTTCGCGGCAGAACTGCATGCCGCGATGCGCGCAGACGTTCTCGATCACGTTGATGCCACCCTCGGCGTCACGCACCATGATGACCGAGCGTTCGCCCACCACCGTGCGTTTGAAATCGCCGGCATTGGGGATCTCGGCCTCCAGGCCGACATAGCACCAGTGCTTGCGATAGAAGAGCCGCTCCAATTCCTTGCGATGGTTCGACTCGTCGGTGTAGATCTGGAACGGCACGCGACTGGTATCGGAGGATTCCCACCGGATCTCTTGGGGAAAGGTGGGGGTCTGCTGGTTCATTGTTGTCTCCTCGGACTGACGTTGATTCGTCAGAAAACGGCGACCGTGATGTCGGTCAAGCCTGCGATGGATCCGTGCATCACGTCACCAGCGACGACGGAGTTCACACCTTCCGGCGTGCCGGTCATGATCAAGTCGCCGGGCTCCAGTTCCTCGTACTCGGAGAGGTAGGACACGCATTCGGCTACCGACCAGATGAGCTTGGCGATGTCGGAACTCTGGCGCGGCTGGCCATTGACCGTGACTGCGATCACACCCTCGCTGATGTGACCGATGTCTTCGGCCCGGTGAATCGCGCCGATCGGTGCCGACTTCGAGAAGGACTTTCCGAACTCCCAAGGGCGGCCCTTGTCTCGCGCTTCCAATTGCAAATCGCGGCGCGTCATGTCCAGGCCTACCGCGTAGCCATAGACGTGATCGAGTGCGGATTCGCGGGGGATGTCACGCCCTCCCTTCGAGATGGCCAGCACGAGCTCGATTTCGTGGTGGTAGTTGCTGGTCTTCAGGGGATAGGGGATGCGGGGGACGCGCAGTGCGTCAATGGCTGCATTCGCTGGCTTCATGAAGAAGAACGGCGGCTCGCGATCGGGATCCTTGCCCATCTCGCGAGCGTGCGCCGCGTAGTTGCGGCCGACGCAGAAAATGCGATTGACGGGAAAGCGTTCATCACGACCGGCAATGGTCAGCGTGGTGAGGGCGGCTGGAACAACAGCGTATGACATGACTTCTTTCGAGTGAATGGGAGATCAAAGCCGCTCGTCGCGCCACAGGCCAAGGGCCCGTTGGACAGGACGGTCGGAAAAGCTGAACAGGATGGCGTCCTGCCGCGCGCGCAGGCGCAGGGTGTGCCATGAGGGGACGACGAACACATCGTTCTCCTTGAAGCGATAAAGCTGATCGCCGATCTCGGCCTCGCCCGATCCTTCCAGGCACACATAGACGGTGCCGTCGGTGCAGCGGTAAGGGCGAGTCTCGAAGCCCGCCGGCAAGCGTTGGATGAACGCGCCGATGGTGGGCATCGGCGAGCTCCCAGTGGCCGGATTGACGAACTTCTGTTTGAAGCCCAGGTGGACATCCGGCTGCCCATGCGAGATCGCCAGCAAAGCGCTGCGGGTCTGCGCGAACGGATAGACGAAGACTTTCGTCGGGGAACTCGATGCCTGCTCGAAGTCGATCGGCATCATGTTCGAGCCATAGCGCGCCAAGGCATCACCTTCCGGCCTCACGGGGTGCTGCGATTCCTCCGGACTCTTCTCCGCAAACCCGGCGTCCAGGAAGCGAACCAGCGGGATATCCAGTCCGTCCAGCCAGACAACGGGCTTTTTGCCCAGGTTGCCGTGGTCGTGCCAGGTCCATGCCGGCGTGATGATGAAGTCGCCGCGTGACATCGTGACGCGCTCGCCGTCCACTGCGGTGTACGCCCCCTCGCCATCGAGGACAAGGCGCAATGCCGACTGCGCGTGCCTGTGTGAAGGCGCTACTTCGCCGGGGAGTATCAGTTGCAAGCCGGCGTAAAGCGACTGCGTGATGCATGACTGCCCGCGAAGCGCAGGATTCTCAAGGATGAGCACGCGGCGCTCGGCTTCCGCAGCCGTAATGAGCTCGCCCGCCTCCGCGACGCGATCACGCACATCCGCGTAGTGCCAGATCGCGGGAGCCACGGCGCTTCGAGGGGACGGAGGAACCAGCGCGCCAAGAACCTCCCAAAGCGGGGTCATGCTCTGAGCGCCGATGCGATCGTAGAAATCTCGACGCGTCGCAGCAACCGCTGGCGCAATCTCGGGTCTGTTCACGGGTCTGTCTCCTTGTCAGGTACCGCTGGAATAAAAGGCGTCGGCATAGATCTGTTCCGCCGCGATGTTCTTGCGCTTCAAAAGAAGCGATGCCGCTTCAACCATCGGTGGCGCTCCGCAGAGATAGGCTCGCCAGTCCTTGAGGTCTGCCCAATCTGCCTCGATGGCGTCCGTCACTAAGCCTGTGCGGTGACCCGCTTGCACTTGCCCATCGCTGCTCGCAACGACAACCTGGAGGTGCAGGTTGCGGTAGTCGCGCTTGAGTTCTTCCAGCCATTCGAGGCCGTAGACGTCGCGGGGCGATCTCACGCCGAAATAAAGATGGATAGGGTTGCGCATGCCTTCAGCAAGTGCGCCACGGATGATCGAGAGGATGGGGGCGAGGCCCGTTCCGCCAGCCACGCAAAGCATGGGACCCTCGTGCTTGCGGCGCAGGTAGGCGGAGCCCAAGGGGCCACTGACACGCACAGCGTCACCCACCTTCAAGGTGTTCGCAATGAAGCCTGTGACCCGCCCATCCGGTACCAGCCGTACATGGAATTCCATCTCGCCGTCGACGCTCAGGCCGGCCATGGAATACGGCCGGATGTGCTCGGGCGTGAACTGGAGATGGGCGTACTGGCCCGGCGAGAACTCAAGCGGCTTTGCCGGCTTCAGCCGCAGGCGCTTGATGTCGTGCGTCATGTCATCGATCGCGATGACCGATGCCTTGATGATGCGGGCCGGATGGACAACGATTTCGTCCGGCTCCGGGATCTCGATGGTGCAAGGCTCGGTCAGGAAGGTTTGACAGGCCAGCACGTACTCGTCTCCGCCTCCGCCGGGCTGCAATGAGTCGCTGTTGCCTGCCAGCACCGAGCCTTCAAGCACCTTGCAGCGGCAGGTACCGCAGCGGCCGGCCATGCAGCTGTACGACATCGGCACCTGGTTGTCTCTCAGCGCTTCCAGCAGATTGGCGCCGGATTGAACGCTGATGCTGCGGTTGAGAGGACGAATGAGGATTTCCATGTCGGCGTGCGGTGGCTGGCGGGATTGAGCGCATCATTCCGTCACCAGCAGGATCACACAATAGAATCTTGCTGATACAAAGAATCACTGATGTGAATAGAGGTAAGCCATGGAGCTTGGCGAGATCGACCTGAATCTGCTGATCGTTTTCAATCAGATGCTCAACGAGCGGAGCGTGACTGCCGCCGCGGACAAGCTAGGCCTCACCCAACCTGCGGTGAGCAACTCACTGGCAAGGCTGCGCAAGCTGCTGGGCGACGAACTGTTCGTGCGTACGGCTCGAGGGATGGAGCGCACTGCGTTTGCAGACCAGTTGGCGGAGCCGGTCTCCTACGCGCTGGGCATGATCCATGGAGCGATCAACCAACGGAACGTGTTCGACCCATTGTTCAGCGAGCGTTCGTTCAGGATCGGAATGTCCGATGTTGGCGAAATCTTTTTCCTGCCCGCACTGATGGAATTGCTCGACAAGGTAGCTCCCCGTGTGTCCATCACCACCGTGCGCAACGCCACAGTCAACCTAAAAGACGAGATGGAGAGCGGTCGAGTTGACTTGGCCATCGGCCTGTTGCCGCAGCTGAAGGGCGGCTACTTTCAGCGGCGGCTGTTCTCGCAGCGCTATGCGTGCATGTTCCGCAAAGGGCACAAGCTGGACAAGCGCAAGGTCTCGCTGGAGGAGTTCTGCAAAGCCGAACACGTGGGCGTGATCTCTGCAGGCACAGGGCACGCGCAGGTCGATGAAATGCTCAAGCGCAATGGCGTCGAGCGCAAGGTCCGCCTGGTCGTGCCGCACTTCGTGGCGGTCGGTCACATCCTTCAGGCAACAGACCTTGTGGCGACCGTTCCGGAGCGATTCGCGGAGCGGATGGTCAAGCCTTTTGACCTGGCTTACGTGACCCATCCAGCAAAGCTGCCGGAGACGGCCATCAGTCTGTTTTGGCACGCGCGGTTTCACAAGGACCCGGCCAATCAATGGCTGCGCAGCCTGATGTTCGACGAGTTTTCTCGCTAGCGCCGGGCACGAGTTGTTCCTTGCGATCTACTTCATCAGTCGCTGGCAGAGCATTGCCGCCGCCCCCAGCATTCCTGCAACGGCGATGACGCCGAAGTAGTCCGTGCATGCCAGCAAGCTCGCTTGCTGGCTCAAGAGCTGAGCCATCTGTGCGAGGGCCATGCTGTCCGCTTGCGGCCCGGCCCCGCGCGCTGCGAGAAATTGGCTGAGATCGTGCAGTGTCTGCGTGAATATGGGATTGCCGGTTGAGAATCTGTTGTTGAGCACGTTGTAGTGTTCCGTGGTGCGCCACTGCAGCATCAGGGACGAAGCGGCGATGCCCAGGGCGGTGCCGAACTGCGCCATCATGTTCTTGAGCTGCTGGGCGTGTGAGAGAACGGTTTCATGGTGCTGGACATCGCGAAAGGTCTGCATCGCGGTTGTCGCCATGACAAACATCAGGAAGATCCCGTTGCAGGCGAGTGCGGGCGCGATGTCGAGCCACAAAGACACCTCGCCGTCGATCCTCGAGAGTTGTGCTCCGAATGCAGCGAGCGCAACGAAGCCCCCAACGAGGAACTTTTTCGGGGCTGGCCATTTGGGCAGCATCCACGCCATCAACCACCACGCCGCCAACGCAGACAGCAGTCCGACGGTCTGTACTCGCCCGACGATGTGCCAGGGGAAGCCCAGCGTACGCTGCATCAGCACTGGCAGCATGTAGTTGTTCGCGCCGAGCAGCACATAGCAGAGCGTGAACAGGGCAACGCCGCTGATGTAACGCGGGTTCCGTAGCGCTTTCAGTCCGAGCAGGGGCCGTTCATGCCGATGGATGGCACGAAAGAAGTAGTACAGGGCAAAAGCGCCGCATCCCAGGCCTGTCGTCAGCATCGTGGTGTCGGTGAAGAAGTCGTACTGGCTGCGCTGCAGGGCATAGAGCAGGAGGAAGCTTCCGCTGGCAAGGCTCATGAAGACCAAGGGGTGGCTCTGGCTGCGCAAGTCCCTCTGCATCAACGTGGTGGGCAGCGATAGCGCCGCCGAGATCGCGGCTGCCGCGGCCACCACCATCAGAATGGCAAAGATACCCCTCCATTCATCGTGTGCGACCGCGAAGGCGGCCAGTCCCGGAGCGAAGGCAATGCCGGCGCCAAGACCTGTCGCGAAATACTTGATGCCAGTGAAACGCTTCGGACTCGGTGGAATCAAGTTCACGAGGACACGTCCGGCCGTCATGAACGCGGCGCCGCCGATGCCCATCGCCGCCCGCCCCACAAGGAACGATGGGTATGTGCCGCTTGAGGCACAGATCGCACTGCCTAGGATGAACACGAGTAGCGACAGCAGCACAAAGGTGCGCCAGCCCAGCCTCTCCACCAGCCAGCGCTGTTTGGAAATCGTTGTGATGGCCACGCAGGCATAGGCGGCGGTGGCGAGGCTGAACTCTTCGGGCGATGCGCCGATTTCGCCCATGATGGGGCCGGCGGCGAAGGCGATCATTCCAGCCTGCAAAAATTCCAGCAGCGTCAGGAAGAAGATGGTCAGCAGCAGGGCCTGCGGCTGAGACGGTGGCTGCAGGGCAATTGGCTTGGTCAAGGGGATCTCCGGTTCATCACGATCCCATCGACCCATCCCTAGCTGGCGGAGCTATGGCTTCATCACCCCTCATTCGCAGAGCAGGCGGGGCCGCGAGCGGCAATGTGCCATCAACTCTATTGTCGAGACAGTGAGTTGATAAGATGGTCTCAACACTAAGGATTGGTGCGCCAATGCATCAAGCACGGCATGGACGACCTGAACGATCTCTACTTCTTTGCAGCCGTTGTCCAGCACAACGGCTTTTCTGCGGCGGCCCGAGCCACGGGCGTCGAGAAGACGCGGCTGAGCCGTCGGGTGGCCGATCTGGAGCGCCGCGTCGGAGTCCGTTTGCTGCAACGCTCGACCCGCAAGCTGGCGCTGACTGAAGCGGGGGTGCGCTTCCATGCACAGTGTGCTGCCGCGGTGGAAAGCGCGCAGGTGGCCTATCAGAGCCTGGCCGAGTTGCAGCGAGAACCTGCTGGCACGGTTCGAATCAGCTGTCCGGTGGTGATGGCGCAGAGCTATTTGGCCCCGATCTTGCCCGGCTATCTGGCGTTAAATCCAAAGGTGAAGGTGTTCCTGGAGGCCACCGATCGCCCGATCAACCTGATCGAAGAGCGGTTTGACCTGGCTTTGCGTGCACTTCCTCAGATCGACGGGGAAGCTGGCCTGGTGGCTAAGTCCCTGGGCTTCGCCAAGCGCATCATGGTGGCGAGCCCAGCCTTTCTTGCCGCGCAGGGCAGGCCGATTCGACCGGACGAGCTGGCGAACTTCGCCGTGATGAGCCAGATCGCTGAGCAGCATGAGGGGTCGACCCAGTGGCAATTGAGCAACGCTAAGGGCGAATTTGCACGAATCAAGCTGAACCCGCGTCTGGTGTCGAGCGATCTGCGGGTCCAATTCGAGGCGGCCGTCAATGGAATTGGCATTGCACTGATGCCTGAGCCTATCGTGGCGGAAGCACTGCGCACGCGGACTCTGGAACTGGTGCTGCCTGACTGGTCCGCACCTGAGCATCTGATTCACCTGGTGTATCCGCCGCCACGAGGAATGCTTCCGTCCGTGCGCAGCCTGATCGATCATCTCGTGCGGCATCTGCCGACTAGCATCCAGGGAACCCGTTCTCACCCTGATGTGCAATGGCTCCAGCAATGAGGCGCACAGCTAGTCGAGCTTGACGCCTTCTTCACCAAATCGCCCTGCAATGAATTCGCGAAGCCACTTGTTTGCCGGGTCACGATGAAATCGATCATGCCAATACAGCGCAACCTCGAACTTAGGTAGTTTGATGGGCAGTGGCTTGGCCACGAGCGGGTAGTAGCGAGCCAGGGTCTCGATGAGAATGGCCGGGCCACACCATAAGAGATCCGAAGTCACCACGAAGTGGGGCGCGGACAAATACTGCGGAATGCGTACCTTGATCCGGTTGCGAAGTCCGGCCTCCACCAGGCCTTTTTCGAGGACCTGGTGGCCACTTCCTGAATACTCCACTAACAGGTGATCCTGGGCCGCAAACGTGGCCTGCGACAGCTCGGCGTTTGCCAGTGGATGGCCCATACGCATGGCGCAGACGTAGTGCTGCTCGAACAGTGATCGGCGATGTATGCCGGTCTCCAGAGATGGCAGAAAGCCAAGCGCGAGATCGATGCGACCACTTGCCAGACCAGACACTGTCTCTTCGATCGGCTTAAAGACCGAGCGCACCCGCATGCCGGGAGCCTGCTCTCGCAGGCGCTGCAGGATGTGAGGGAAGCAAACTACCTCTCCAATGTCGCGGGTCCGTACCGTAAAAAGCCGCTGTGAGCTTGACGCCACAAAGGGCGTCGGCACGGTGTTCGCCCGGCGAACCATGGCGAGAGCGTCTAGCAATTGGTGCGACAGATCGGTGGCAAGAGGCGTCGGCTCCATGCGCCGCCCGACCTGGGTAAAAAGCTTGTCGCCATACTCTTCACGCAGACGCTTCAGCGAACTGCTGACCGCGGCCTGCGTCAGCCCCAGGCTCTCCGCTGCACCCGTGACAGACCGATCGCGCCAGAGCGCCTCGAACGCATACAGGAGGTTCAGATCTTTCATTTCACACGCCAGATAAGGCCGTCAATGTATCAATGCCATTGATATTAAAGCATCAATACATTTGTATTTATTGTTTTGACCATCCAAACCACAATCAGCTCAACGACGAAGCACTGTTTCAACGGTGCTCACATAGAGATTTGGAGACAAGCATGAGTCAGGGTCTAAAGACCATCGGCATGATCGGAATTGGTCAGTTAGGCCTTCCGATTGCAAGCAATCTCATCCGCGCCGGATACCGAGTTGTGGGTTTTCGGCGCAATGACCGGGAAGAGTTCCTCAGTCGGGGAGGCGAGCCCCTCAACTCGGCTGGTGAAGTCGTTCGTGAAGCGGACGCCGTGCTGCTGTGCTTGCCCAACGAAGCAGCCCAGTTAGAGGTTCTTGAGGGGCCCGATGGCCTGCTGAAGCACCTGAGCCCAGGCAAGATCGTCCTGGAACTCGGTACGTATTCCAAGGATTTCAAGCTGGCGCAGGCGGCGCGGATCACAGCAATCGGCGGCCGCGTACTCGAGGCCGAGGTCAGCGGCTCGCCCCCCATGGTCGTGCAGCGCACCGCAGCGCTCTACATCGGCGGCGAGCTTGAAGTGCTGGATGAATGCCAACCCTTGCTGGACGCCATCACTGCGAATCACTTCCATCTCGGGGACTACGGCTCGGCTGTTGCTATGAAGCTGATCGCCAATTACTTGCTAACGATCCACACCCTTGCGGCCGCTGAGGCCATCAACCTCGGAACACGCGCCGGCTTCTCCTCCCGACTGGTTGCCGATGTCATCAAGTTGGGCGCTGGCAACTCAGCGATGTTCGCCATCCGCGCTCCGCTGATGGCCGAGCGCAAGTTCTCCCCGGCGCTCGGCAGCTTCGGCACCTTGGAGAAGTATCTACGGATGGGCGGCGCGCTGGCCGAGGAGGTCGGCAGTGCCTCGCCGCTCTTCAGCGCCGCCGCGCCCTATTTTTACCAGGCCATCAGCAGCGGCATGGGAGAGCTCGACATCGCCGCAGTCATCCAACTCCTGGAGAACGAGTCGGCCGACTCCAGCAACGCGAAAGCAAAACATGATCATTGAACAGCGCATCTACGAACTGAAGCCGGGCAGCACCCACGAGTTCCTCAAGGCCTACGAGGCGGAGGGGCTCGCGCTGCAGACCGAAGCGTGGGGGAATTTGATCGGCTACTTCGTCAGCGAAATCGGCGACTTGAACCGTGTCGTGCAGATCTGGGGTTTCGAGTCCTTCGAGGACCGCGGCAGCCGCCGCGCCGCGCTATCTGCCAATCCCGCGTGGCGCGCCTACCTGGGCAAGGTCGTATCCATGGTGGTCACCCAGCGCAGCGAGTTGCTGACGGCCGCGCCGTTCTCGCCGATCAAGTGAAGGAGGCGCCATGATTCAGTCTCTCTTGCATGTAGGCATGACGGTTCCCGACCTGGCTGTCGGGCGTGAGTTCTACGAGCTCTTCGGTCTGCAGCCTTCCGTGGCAGGCAACGATCTGGTGTTCCGTTGTGAGGGCCGAGCGCAGGATCAGTTGCGCTTGATGGCGGGGCCGAAGAAGAAGCTCAGCTACTTGTCCCTTGGCACCGACGCGGCAGGCATGGCGGCGCTCGTCAAGAACCTTGAGCAGGCGGGCGTCTCGATCGCACCCCAGGCCCCGTTTGACGTGCCTCTCGATGGACTCTGGTTCCAGGACCCACATGGCGACTGGCTGAATGTCCAGGTCGCCGAGCCCGCGACATCGACGCTAAACGCTACGGCGGAAATCAATTCGCCAGCGAACTACCGTCGCATCGGCACAAGAGCCTGTGATCCGTCGAGCATGCATAAGCGCGCAAGACCGCGCCGCCTGGGCCATGTCATCAAGTTCACCCCGGACGTCGATCGCTCCGTTGATTTCTACACGAGGGTGCTGGGCTTGAAGGTTTCAGACCGTGCGCATGACATCCTGGCGTTCCTGCGCGGAAGCGCCGGAGGCGACCATCACATCGTGGCTTTCGCCAAGAGCAGCCATACGGGGCTCCACCACATGAGCTTCGAAGTGGGCGATATCGACGAGATCGAAATCGGTGCACAGACACTGCTGCGCGCTGGCTACAAGGATGGCTTCGGCCTCGGGCGCCATGTCGGTGGCTCTAACTACTTCCACTACATTCGCGATCCCTGGAACAGCCTAGTCGAGTATTTCTGGGACATCGACATCATTCCGGAAGACGACAGCACGTGGGTGCCCCTGAATGTAGGCCCGCAGGAGATCACCGCCGTCTGGGCGGCCACTCCGCCACCGCCGGAATTCGTCGTCAATTTCGAACTGCCCGATTGATATGGCGGCAAGCAACACCACCGCTCAACAGATGCTGGCAGCAATGCTGAACAAGCCTCTGTATGTCGCACTGCGGCAGCCAGCGAACCTCGCCCGGATGGGCGAACTGCTCCAGAGCCACCTGGAATGGGCAATCGCGGCGGAGCGCCGCGGCGTTCTGTTCGCGTCGGGTCCGTTCGTGGCGGAGGGCGCGGCCCCAGGCAGTACAGGGGGAATGAGCATCCTGCGCGCCGGATCAGTTGAAGAAGCCCTATCCCTTCTCGCAGAGGACCCCTTCATCAATGAGGGCGTGTTCACGGTCGAGGTCAGGAAGTGGTTGTTGATGGAAGGCGGCGTGACGCTGACGGTCCGCTTCTCCGATCAGACAGGCCGGTTGATGTAGGCCCTGGTTCCACGAATACGACGCAACTCCAACCCCATTGAAGAGCCCTATCAGATGAAGTACCAGCTGTTCACCTACGACGCAAACGGACGAGCCCGCACAGGCATCTCGGTCGAGGGCGCTTTCCATGACCTCGGCGCCTTGATCGAGTCGCTGTCCTTGCAACCATTCGCCGACTTGAGCATCGATGGCCTTCTGGATGACTGGGATCAAGCACAAGCGCAGCTGGGTTCAATCGTCGAAGCGTTGCGCGCGCAGCCAGAACTGGCGACGCGCAGCCTCCTTGCAAAGGAGAGCATCCGCTTCCTGTCGCCTCTTCAACGACCGGGTGTGATCTACGGCGCGGGCGCCAACTATCGGGACCACGTCGAGGCGATGGGACGTGCCTTCAACATGAAGCTCATTCTTGATCCCAAGGCCGAGGGCGTTGACCCCTGGCATTTCATCAAGGCGGGGCGAGGAACACTGGCTGGTCATCTGCAGGACGTTGCCTTTCCTCCTCACACGCAGAAGCTCGACTGGGAAGCGGAGCTTGCCGTTGTCATCGGGAGCCACGCATCCAATGTCAGCGAGGCCGACGCGCTGAAGTATGTCGCGGGCTACAGCTGTGCCAATGATCTTTCGGCACGTGACCATCTGGTACGCCAGCCTGTCGATTCGACGTCGCCATTCCGCTTCGACTGGATCGGCCACAAATGCTTCACCGGCGCATGCCCTCTCGGACCATTCCTGACGCCCGCTGCGTTCGTGGAGTCGCCCGAGAACCTCACCATCAAGCTCTGGCTGAACGAGGAGCTGAAGCAGGACTCGAACACGAGCAACCATCTTTATGGCGTCGCTGCGCAGATCGCCTACCTGAGCTCGCGCTTGGAGCTCTTTCCCGGGGACGTGATCCTCACCGGTACGCCCGCCGGCGTCGGGATGGAAACCGGCACCTTTCTGAAGAGAGGCGATGTCATGCGGGTAGCGATCGAAGGGCTCGGAGAGCTGCAGACCACGGTGGTTTGAACCCGCTCAGCCCGCATCAATAGAAATTCATAAAAAGCAGGAGACAACGATGCAAGCAAAGACAACACGGATCGCCGCGGCGGCCCTCGCAATGCTCGCGGCAGGCGCTGCTCAGGCCGACGTCAAGGTCGGATTTCTGGGCACTTTGACCGGCCCCTCGGCCGAGGTGGGCCGAGACCAGGTGGATGGCTTCGGGCTGGCCATGGAGCAGCTTGGCGGCAAGCTCGGCGGGGTGCCAGCGACGCTTTTGAAAGAGGACGACCAGCAGAAGCCGGAGATCGCGCTTGGCGGCTTGGCAAAGCTACTGGACAAGGACAAGGTCGACATCGTCACCGGTCTGACGTTCGCCAACATCCTGATGGCGCTGCAGCCCAAGATCGCCGCGACCGACGTGCCGTTCCTGGGCACGGTGGCAGGCCCTTCGGCAACTGCAGGTGCACAGTGCAAACCCAACCTCTTCGTGATGTCCTGGCAAAGTGATTCGCCAGCGGAAGCGATGGGCAAATACTTCGCAGACAAGGGCATCAAGCGCTTGAGCACGCTGACGCCCAACTTCGTGGGCGGTAAAGACAAGATCTCCGGCCTGAAGCGCTTCTACAAAGGCCAGATCGTTGACGAGATCTACACTCCTCTGAACCAGCTCGATTTCTCGGCGGAGCTCACCCAGATCTCGGCCTCGGCGCCCGAGGCGGTCTACACCTTCTACCCCGGCGGTCTGGGTGTCAGTTTCGTGCGCCAGTACAGCCAGGCCGGACTGCTCGGCAAGATCCCGTTCTACTCCAGCAACACTTTGGAAGGCAGTGCGGTGGAGGCCATGGGACCGGCAGCGATTGGTGCGATCGTTGGCGACACATGGACACCCGGGACGCCGTCGACTGAGTCCAAACAGTTTGTCGCTTCATTCGAGAAGCGCTTCGGCCGCACGCCGTCCGCCTACGCGGCATTCAGCTACGACGCCGCGATGCTGCTCGACTCTGCGATCCGCTCGCTCAAGGGCGATGTCAGCGACCGCAAGGCCCTGACGAAAGCCATTGCCTCGGCTACCTTCAAATCGTTGCGTGGCCCATTTCGCTTCGGAAACAACAACTATCCGGTGCAGAACTATCACGTGTTCCAGGTAGCGAAGAGCGCGGCGGGCAAGCCGGAATTCAAGCTCCTGGCTGAAAGCGTGCTGAAGGCTCACTCAGACGCCTATGCGTCAGCGTGTCCTCTTAAGTGACACCTTGAACATCGGGTAGCGCCGACCCCCTCGAATTTTCCCGTTGTGCCAGTTCCCTTGAGGGACTGGCAGGGATTGCCTCGTCCTTCAATAGAAAAAACGGAGACAGAAATGATGAAGAGATTCCACACACTTGCCATAGCCGGGTGCATGGTAGCCATGGGCTCGGCGCATGCACAGCAAGCACCGACTCAGACGCTCAGTACAGAGCAGGATGCTCGGCGTATACAGGCCGAGAAAGATGCGCGCGACAAGGCTGCTGGGCAACCGTCCAGCGTGACCTTGTACGGACTGCTCGACACGGGCGTGGAGTACATCAGCAATGTCGGGGCATCCGGGGCGCGACTAGTGCGGATGCCCACATTGACAGGCAGCCAACCATCGCGCTGGGGTCTGCGTGGCCAGGAAAATCTCGGGGGCGGCCTGCGTGCCATCTTCGTCCTGGAGTCTGGCCTGGGCGTAGATACAGGTACCCTCCAGCAAGGCGGGCGCATCTTCGGCAGGCAGGCTTTCGTTGGCCTGTCAGACTCCTGGGGGACACTCACTATCGGGCGTCAGTACACCATGCTCTTCTGGTCGCTGCTGGACGGCGAGCTGATGGGGCCCCACGTTTACGGCCTGGGCTCTCTGGACAGCTATGTCCCAAATGCTCGAATTGACAATTCCGTGGTCTATCGCCACACGATCGACGGACTGACATTCGGTGCGACTTACAGCGTCGGCCGAGATTCGGTGAATGCTGGACCAAGCCCTGCCGGAACCAACTGCGCAGGGGAGAACAGCGCCGACAAGAAGGCCTGTCGGGAATGGTCGGCCATGCTGAAGTACGACGCCAAGAACTGGGGTGTCGCGCTGGCGTCCGACACCATCAACGGTGGTACAGGCGCTTTCGCCGGTCTTGTGCGCAGTGACCTGTCTGATACGCGGGTGTCTGCCAATGGCTACTTCAAAGTTGGCGCTGCGAAGTTTACTGCCGGGGTCATTCGACGCGACAACGAAGGCAGTGCCGCCACGCCGAGGAGCGACCTCTGGCAGGTGGGCGCCCAATACCTGTGGGGTCAGACGCTTCTTGAAGGCGCGGTCTATCGCCTTGACTACAAGAACAGTGTCAACCGCGCCACCCTTGGTGTGTTGAGAGCTACCTATAACCTCTCCAAGAGAACAGCGCTGTACGCGACGGTGGGCCATATCTCCAACAAGGGCACCCTCGCAGTCTCAGTGAGTGGTGGGGCAGTTGGCAGCAACCCTGTTGCAGGTGCATCTCAGAGCGGTGCGATGGTGGGTATGCGCCACTCGTTCTGATTCAGCATTGGTTGGCAGATCCCGGTTTGCCCTGGCGGGGCAGCGTGAGCTGCCCCTTTTGCAATGCGCGTGACCTTGGCAACGAACTAGGACCAATCCATGAGATGTCTTGCTAACCTGTTGCATGAAAAGCGCGCCCGGCTAACGGCAATGGCACGCGCTGTACCTCCTGGCCGTCAAGGCATATGGACTGGACGCTCGGCTCACCCCAAGGCAGGCCGAGCGCTATACCTCTTGGCGGCAAGACGTCATCGACAAGGTGAACACTGGCGACGAGACGCACCTGCGTCCGCCGCGCTATTACGCAGTGCTAGGCGTGCTTTTCCCCGTAATGGCGCATCGCCTTGCCAATGGTTACGGCAGCACCTCGCGAGCCCATAGTCTGATTGTGACCACGCGCTCTACCGAGCATTGACTTCCAGAGCCAAGGGTAAGAACAACAGGTTGTTGAACCGACTGTGCAGGCGCTCAGACCTGTGCGTGACAATCGGAATCGTGAGCACAACAGCGCTCCTTGGGTTGACTGGCCCGATGTCTTGTATCGGAATTTTCACAAACGTGAAGGACAGAAATCAGCCTGAAGCAGGCTCGGTACAGGCGACCGGCAAATCTGCAGCGATAGCCGTCGTGGTCTGCGCGTCTGCGCTTGACCGCTGGTCCACAAGTAGCGGTCGTTCCGCGTGACGTGGCAAATTGTGCTTGCCACTTCTGTATTGCTAGTGGCGGCTTGAACCTGAAATCGGAGAAACAGCCGCGGCAACGCAGCATCTGGCCTGAACTATTCGTTGGGGCTTGTAAGCCGTTCTAAAGATGAGTCACGAACTCATCTATCCAGCTTCGGTAAGAGCCAATTTCGCCTCCTTCTTGCATAGTTCACACAGTAGCTCAACGGCAACCAAAGCCGACCGGCATTGATTGGAGTCTTGAGGTCCTACCCGCGCGGGGTCTACCGCACCATCCTCAAGTAGTCGGTCTCTGCACAGTCCAGCCTCGCGGGTAGCGCACCATGTCCGGCTCCGCTCCACCTGAGTACTTGACCGAGAGGCGCCACAGCGGCACGAGGAGTTGCCTGGAGAGGCGCCTCTCGAAAGTAGCTCTGACTAAGTTGCTGTAGCTGTCGGGTTTTTCGCCGGGTTGAATGTCCTCATCTTCGGGCCTCAGCAGATCCTGGCCGGAGTAGTAAACCTTCGTGACAGTGCTCGAAGCATCGGCGTCCTTGGCCTGCAGCTGAAGCACAACGTCAACCACGACTCGATCCGTTTTCCCCGGAATGGAATGGAAGCGCCCGGCATGTGGCTTCAGACATCTCGCGATGAAGTCGAAGCTGGTTGCCAAGGCGTGACTCTCTTGAAGATCGAACACCTCGTTGAAAAACTTCCCCTTAATCGTGTCCCGCAGTTTCCCGTTACTGTCAAAGAAGATCTCGAAGAGCATCCCGTCCAGCAGGGCCCTTCGTTTCTTGTCATCGAGCCCGGACGTCTTGTTGAGGAAGTTGCGGATGTAGGCGACGGCGGTGTCCGCATTCCCGCAGGCAGCCTGGTAAATGTTGCGCCCGACCACGAAGAGATTTCTCTCACTGCACTTGGAGGCGAAGGCTACATCGAAGCCCTTTAGCGCTTTGTTCTGCTTGTCCCACGTGAGGGTCTTCAACGCCTTGATCAACCGATGTGACTTCTGGGTCTCATCAAGATCGAGCGCGCTATCGCGCAGGGCCGTCGGTGGGTAATCGTCAATCTTGGCATCCACCTCAAGGTTGAAGAAGAACTCGCCTGCGAGCGAGGTGTGCTCCCAGGAGGTTTGCTTCTCTTCGGTAGCGGCGCTGAGCGTGTTTCGCACCCGTTTGAACATCGCCTCGACCGAGCAGTCGGTAGCTCCGATGTGCTGCAGCAACGCTGCGGTATAGGCACCGTTTCGGCCCTTGCCATCCTTCGCCTTCTGTCCAGGCGATGTGCCGAAAGCGACCAGGGTTCCACGCGGCGCATATACCGGAGCGAGATCTGGCCCAGCAGCTGAACGCCATCTGTCTTGCCATGGGTTGTCGCGGCAGGCGTCAAGAATGACGATGCTGGTTGTCGTCGGCGCCTTCTCCATGGTCCCTATTACCAGGTCGAGCTTGAGCGATGAATGGCTGGCGGTGAGTTCGCTGTCGAAGTTTGTGTCGATCGCTAGTAGGTAGTTCACTCCATCAATCTGAACGCCATGGCCGGCGAAGAAGAACAGGCCTACATCGGAGGCGTAGAGATCGCCACCGAAGTTGTTGAGCGCTTGCGCCATCTGCAGATTTGAGCAGTCAATGGCCTTGTGGACGGTAAATCCGAACGACTTGAGCCTAGCGGCCATGTCCTCGGCGTCGTTAGCGGGGTTCTTCAACGGTTTGGTTGGGTAATTGGCATTGCCAATAACTAGGGCCGTTCTTTTCATAGGGGATAGGGTGACCTGCCGAGGTGATGCCCAGATTGAGATACGCCAATGGAGACCGCAGAGGTTAGGCCTTCGGCACGAAGTGGTGCCGCTTCTTGATTTGTGCGCCCTTCATCACCGGTGCCGCATGTCAGGCGTAGTACTTGAAGTTGTGCCGCCACTTGTCGGAGCTGAGACCGGGGTTAGCCAGCAAGATTTCGCCGACTCGGTCCGAGTACTTGACAGTGATGGGACGTCCCTCGCCTAGTTGGCACGAGTTGTAGTTGAGCTTCGTCAGCCCCAAGATGTCTTTGGCCACCTGAAGAATGTCGCCATCGCCGTGCTGGATGGAGATAGACAACGGCACGGGAACCTCGAAGCCGTCGTAAGTCGCAATTCGCGGCTTGAAACCGTTCGTATACAGGAGCCCGTGGCGTGCAGTTCGCTGCCAAAACACGCCGCGCTGAACAGGGTGCTTGCCCCGCTGTCCGGCCTCGGGATGTTCGTCGTGGCGATACAGCCGCATGCCACCCCTGTCCTGCCTGACACGGATTGCTACCAGCTTTACGCCCTCAGGCAATGCCCGTTGAAACCCCCGGTACTCTTCGGCACTGATACCGGAATTCGAATGCAGGAAGATTTCTTTCAGCGGCCGTCCGTCTTGCTCTTGGTAGGTTGCTACCGTTCCCCGAAGCAAGGCCTCGGCCTTATCGGGCGGTAAGTGGAACTCGCCGTCTTTCGCCGAATACCACGGGCCGAACTCACCGACAAAGACAACACCGTCGCCGCTGTCCAGGAACATCTGGGCCGCGCAGCACGCCGTGCGCTCATCCTCGGCTAGCTTGTACGCGAGACCAACGTAGCAGACACCTTCCCGGGCCCATGGCGTTTTCCATGGCTTGGCGCCGCACTTGTAGAAGATGGCCGTGCCGAAGTTCCACAGTCGGTCGGACAGCGGGTTGGTACCCTTCTCGCCGTTGCGAATCTGTGATGTGATGAGCAGCGTGGACTCCTTGATGATTTGAACGGGCAGCTCGTGCCCCATCATCCGGCCCTTGAGCTGTCGCCTGAAGTCGGGCGAGTAACCACGTGCCTCCTCGAACGCCTCCATGCCTTCGAGTACCGCCGTGACGTGCGGGTCGTCGTCCTCGAACAGCCCACCTTGACCGGAATCCCGGCTGGTTAGGGCCTTTTTGAGGAACGCCACTTCGTCCTTGCTGCGGGGTTCGTCACTGCGCTTGACCCGAGACACCGTCGAGTTGGGGCGGCAGTTGTCGAACACCTCGTCGGGGACGATGCAGATGGCCAAGGCAGGGCGTGAGTCAAGCTTTCCGAGGCGGTCGAGTTGCTCCATGTAGAGGTTCGTCACCTCGAAGGAACGGTCATGCTTGTCGGCCTTGCGCGATGCCTCCGAAAGCTTCGCAGCGTCCACGGCGTAGCTACGAACTGGTGACGGCCACTTGGCGCCAAAAGCGACATCGAAGCCAGGGAACGGTGGCCAAGCTCGGTGTCGACTCGGATCAAGGCAGGCCACTGGCTCGTTCAATGCCGCGCACCACTGCTTCCAGGCCTCGACACCCTTTTCGGTGCCGATGACGATGTTGTCCGGAAGTTGGCTGCGCGGTTCCGCAGGTCCAAAAAGTGCCAGCCCGTCATGCGGGTCTTCTGCGGTCTGCCCCTGGCCGAATTCGAGAAGGGGCTCGCCAAGAAAATGGAAAGTGTTTGTCATGCCGATTGGGCCTCCGTCACCGGCGCCGCGACGTCATTTTCATCTTCCTCATCACGCGTGCGGAACGCGGCAAGTTCTTCGCCGAGGTCGGCCTGACCGGACAACGCCTCCACATCCAGACCGACCGGACACTGCCAGCACATTGGGGCAGTGTCGACGACGACTGCCCGCTTACCTTCCCCTACTTCGATGTGACCTGCGCGAGTTTCCAGTGCCTGAATGATTCCGAGCATGCGCGCAAGGAAATGGTTGTTCCACCATCCCTTGGTGACTGCCTTGCGGCGCCTAGCTATCTCCTTCCCCTCAAACAACTTGCCGTCGGCATTGGTCACTCGGATGTAGATGTTCAAAACGACAACCCATGAGCCGTCAGCCTCCCGCTGCGGCCGGAAGCGCGGGGCTAGCTGGTAGAGCGTCGTCTGAACGGTGTCTCCTCGTGTCTTGTTGCGCTCGCCGGTCAGCTGCACCCGCGTTGCACGCCCGTCGACGTGGAAGTAGGGCTGGCTCCATTCGCCGTTTTCGCGCTCGGGGAAATAGAAGACATTTCGGTCGTCGCAGTACTTCAACCCCTTCTGCAAGCAAACCATCTCCAAGCTGCGTCGAGCGAGCTCCTTGGCTAAGTCCTCCGTCGGCTTCCCGTCTCTGTGCGAGGCATCCGACCAGGAAAACTCTTGGTGTTGGCGGTGATTGCGCAAAGGAAGACTGCCAGGTGGGTGTGGACTGAAGGAGACTAGGCGACCAGGACTCAACTCGACGAACGCCCATCGGCTGCGCATTTCGGTCGTCTCAGCTACATTCAACGACCGTGTGAGTTCGGTGACGAGCATCGCCGAGGGGAGGTGCAGCGCAAACATGTTCGCGTAGACCGGTTCGGGCTTTGCGACCGTGACACGACTGGGAAGGTAATCCCGCAAGGCGATCTGCTTCCCAATATCTCCCTCCAAGTCTGGGCGGATACCGAGCGTAGTTAGCCGGAAAAGCGCTTGTGCGAGCCCATTGCTCCAAGAGTCGGCAAAGTTCGCGGCAGCCACAGACCTCATCCTTGACGGAAGGCGAGGGTCTGATCCCGAAATGCAACTGCAGGGCAACACGAACGACTCCTTAGCGGCAGCGAGGGCACATCGCTCGAGGAACAGGCCATCGGCGAGACTCTCCTCGGAAACCACCGGCAGATACTGACAACCCCGGACGTCAATGAGCTTCCGCACGCTAGCGTCGGGATCCTCGCCGGCCGGGGGCGCCGTGCCTCGACACCAAGTCCGGTAGCCTGCCAGGGTCAAGCGGCGGGACAACCAAGTGGCCAACGCATGGTTAGCATCGACGTGGTCGATGAGGATGGTGTCTCTGCTTTCCGCCAGCGATTGTCCACCTGACTGCGGGAAAAACGGGGGCGCGAATATGCTTGGATGCTGCGCCAGTAGATGCCGCTGCGGACTGACCAATTGCACGCGTAGCCGCTCAAGGTCGTAAAGGTCGAGGATCCAGCCGTACTTCTTTGCGATCAATTCGTGTGCTCGGTCCTTGTCTGCAGCGTTCAGCGCTTCGGTGCAAACGAACACGAAGATGCTGGGATTGTGGCCAAGCTCTTGAACCCTCTTGCAGTCGCTCTTCAGCTTGGTTTCCCAGTCCCCACGGACGGTGTAAGCGAAAACGATGCGTCGACCGGACGCGTCGGTTCGGATGATGGCGTCGCGACCACCGTCACCGGTGCCGCCCAGTGGATCGATGCCCGGGTAGTCCGTCCCGGCTAGGAGGGCGGAACAAAGGCGCTCGAAGTCTCTGTAATCAGAGACTCGCTCAAGACAGTAGACGATGCGGTCAGCGGACATCTTTTAAGTTTAGTGTGTGTATACGCTGATTGTCTGTCTTACCCTGAGAGGCTGAATCGAGGACATTGGTATCGCGCGCTGGACGGCCGATCCCGATTGAAGCTGTCGTTGGACGGCCGAGCGTCCACTGGCCGCAACCAGTCAGATGCTGACGTGCAAAGTGCCGACATCAGTAATGCAGCGATTGGTGTCATCCGCATCGGGTAGTCAAACTTACGGCGGGAACACGCAGCCATCTTCGACTTACCTGTCGATACTCCGGCAGCGATGACCGCTGCCGATGGTGATGCAGCCATCCTGACCGCCCGGCTGCGGATCGCATCCTCACCATAAGGAGGAGCCATCTTCTTTATCCATACGGATTTCCCTCGGAAGATTTGTATGGTTTGCGCACTACGCTGTGCAACCTGCTGCGTAAGCGCAAGTGGCGTCTACCTTCAGTTACATGCAGTATCCTCCGGGCAGGGTGCGCGGAACGCGGTGCGCCTTCGGTCCTTCGCAAATCCCGCTCGGCGCTTTGTGCAACGCGGGTCTTTTCGCGGAGGGAATAATTTCTTAGCGCGCCCTAGAGCGTACCGATGGATGCCCGTTTTTTTTGATGTGCATTGCAGGAGCATGCAGCTCGACCCGATGTTGTCTGGTGTCTGTGCCGGATTTGAATCTGGCGCCTGGCGAGCCAAGCAACTTTCGCACTACCTGATGGAGTGGCTGCCGGAGTTCTGTCTCTCCTTTTCCGAGCACGAGTCCATCAAGGGCACCAACGCAGTAAGCCAGCTTCGTGCCGCAGCCCAGACCGTCTACGACACGGACAAGTATGACCGTCGCGGCGAGTTCGGTGAGCTTCTGTTGCATGCCCTGCTGCGGGAGACAAAGCAGACGCACATCGCCATTAGCAAAATCTTCTTCAAGGACTCGGTCAACAACACCGTCAAGGGCTTCGACGCCATCCACGTCATTGACACACCTCAGGGTCTAGAGCTCTGGCTCGGAGAGGTGAAGTTCTACAAAGACATCGGCAAAGCCATCACCGACGTCGTCGCTGAGCTGGAGGTTCACTTTAAGGACGACTACCTCAAGAAGGAATTCTTGCTCATTACTCGTAAGCTCGATCCTGCGTGGTCTGGCACCCCGAAGCTCAAGGAACTCCTGCACAGGAACACATCGCTAGACAAGGTCGTCTCCGCAATCGTCGTTCCGGTACTGCTAGCCTATGAAAGTGCGACAACACGGGCTTACACGCAGACCTGCGCTGAGTACACCCAGAAGTTAGAGGCTGAGTTGGCTCAACTTCATGCGCGATTCAAGAAGGCCAACACGGTGACACGGGTCCGTATTGAGCTCTTCCTATTCCCGATGTCGAGTAAGGCAGACCTCCTTGATCAGCTTCACCAACGGCTCATCGCCGCGCAGAACATATGAGCTACTCCGACCTACGCGATACCCTTTTGGGCCGCAACAATGGCGGGAAGTTCGATCCCTTCAAGTTCTTGGCAGAACTTTCTGCCTTCACATCGCTGGCAGATGAGGAAGACAGGCTCCAGGAAGCACGCGACATACTCGTCCGCGTCCTGGAGGATGCTGCTAAGTTCAAAGGCTACGAGCCCATCATCCAGACCCTGCTTCGCAATGTTGGCCTCTTCCCGTATCTTGACTTCAAAAAAGCTGATGCTGTGGATCAGCTTGCGGCGGAGGCCCATAGGCCGGAAGCGATGCCCGAGAATATCGTGTTCACTGCGAAGCAGGCTGAGGTTTATCGCGAATTGATGGCCGGACGCAGCGTAGTTCTGAGCGCGCCCACCAGCTTCGGCAAGAGTCTCATCATCGATGCCGTCATCGCGTCTGACAAGCATCGCAACATCGTTGTGGTAGTGCCGACCCTTGCGTTAGTAGACGAGACACGCCGTCGTCTATTGAAGTTCCGAGAGCGCTACAAGGTCATCACCCATCTCAGTCAAGAGCCTGCCGAACGCAACATTTTCGTCCACACTCAGGAGCGAGTTGTTGAGAACTCACACATCCGGGATGTCGACTTCTTCGTCATCGACGAGTTTTACAAGCTGCATATTGCGGATGCGGGCGAGGATGACGAACGAGCGGTGCTTTTGAACCATGCGTTCTACAAACTGGCCAAACGCGCCAAGCAGTTTTACATGCTCGGGCCGAGCATCCACGAGTTGCCCGATGGGTTTGGTCCGAACTATCGGTGCCTGTTCATTCGCACCGACTTCAGCACAGTGGCTTCGGACTCGCACATTGTTCCTGAGGGCAAGGACGATGTCTCACGACTTAAGGCGTTGGTCCCCTATCTTGAAGGGCCTACCCTCGTATTCAGCGGATCAGTCAGTGGGGCCAGAAAGCTTGGACAGGCCACCGCAGCAGCACGTGGAGATTTCAAACCGAAAGGCGCGCTCAATCAGGCTATCGCCTGGCTCAGCGCAAACTACTCGCCGAAGTGGGGGCTGGTCAACGCGCTCTCGCATGGCGTGGGTATTCATCACGGCAGACTCCCTCGGTCCATTGCTCAGTTGCTAGTTCGCCTGTTCAATGGTGGATTCCTTGACTATCTCGTCTGCACGTCGACCCTTATCGAAGGCGTGAACACAGCAGCTCGAAATGTTGTTGTCGTGGACAACAAAATAAACAAGAAGAAGTACGACTACTTCACCTTTAACAACATCCGTGGGCGTTCAGGTCGCATGTGGCAGCACTACGTCGGTCACGTGTATCTATTTCACTCGCCGCCCAACCGTGAACTTGAGTTCGTCGATGTTCCCGTATTCACGCAGAACGAGAGCGCTCCCGACGCGCTCCTCGTCCAACTTGCGGAACAGGACCTATCTGACGATGCGAAGGTGCGGGTGAGTCGAATATGGAATCAGGCGGTACTGTCTCCGAAAACCATTCAGCAGAACGTCGGTATTGACCCGCAAGGCCAGATTGCACTGGCTAACGAAATCGAGGTACGCCTTCAGCAGTTGACCCCACTCTTGTCCTGGACTGGGCAGCCCACATACGACCAGACTAAGGAAATCTTCGATCTTGCTTGGCGGCACTTCAAGGTGAAGGCTGGAGCAGGTGTGCGTTCAGCAAGCCAGCTGACACTGCTGGTGAACAGGTACAGGAAGAACCCTGACTATGCGGAACAGTTGAGCGCCGCCATCGCCGGGAAGACAGGAGACGAAGCTGATGATGCCTTGGAATCGTTCTTAGAATTTGCACGCCAGTGGCTGAGCTTCAAGGCGCCGAGGCTGGTTAGTGCAGTGGGGCGAATACAAAACGAAGTTTTTTTGCGACACGGCATTACGCCTGGCAACTACGCATTCTTCTGCAGTCAGCTGGAATCGTTGTTCATGAATCCGGTCGTCACCGCGCTTGAAGAATACGGTGTGCCCATCCAAATTGCGTCTCGCCTCGTACCCAAACTGGGCGACCCCAAAACACTGGATGAGGCGTTGGCCGGACTTGCTAGACGCAGACCGGCCGCGTTCAGTGGTCTCACAGCGTTCGAACAAGCTCTCATCAGTCCTTTGTGCGCGCCGCCGGCAACACAATAGAAATTAGATGAGACGAATGATCATTTCGACTTGGAGGGAAGAATGGGCAAGGCGAAACCTATAACCTTAGCGTCTGGCCGTCATTGGCCTAAGCAGGGCGAGGCGCTCGCTCACTTCAAGGACATGCTCAGCCGCTACAGCGTAGGGGACCGTGTCAGTGACCCGACCGATCACGCGGACTTAGCTGCGCTACTTGCAGTCTATGACTCGGTGCTTGCAATTGGTGAGCCAACCAAGGCTGGCAGCGGAGTCAGCCATTTCGAGAAGCGCTGGGATAAAGATCATCCTGGCCACACTGCGTGCTTCTTTGTCGTACGAACCGATGGAACAAGCATCGACTTCAGCACGATCAAGGCGCTCAAAGTCGCTGCAGGTAAAGCAAGCTGACCGTACGGAAAGCGAACAACCACGCTATTCATGAGCACTGCTCGGCAAAGACGAACGCTAGCTGTGGCATTTTTTCTCTGGTCTCATCGTCCATATGCGCTCCTCTATCCATGAGCGATCGTAACAAGTACGAAAAATCACCGGTAGGGAAGTTAGAGCGTAAGCGGCCGGCCATCCCACCTTGGCTAGGCATCGGTGTGGGATGCCGCTAGATTGGCTATCGGAGGTTCAGGATGCGCCGGGCACCGCTGAGCACTATCAGCGCAATGACTGCGCCAATC
>Ga0187843_10000137_pt1 | contig 58961 bp, 48 predicted proteins | sample SpaLakP09_SKY_43_FD_134516 | JGI IMG/M metagenome (GOLD analysis project Ga0187843, IMG submission 134516) | Oligotrophic lake water microbial communities from Sparkling Lake, Wisconsin, USA - SP09_SKY_43 | ecosystem: Environmental > Aquatic > Freshwater > Lake | place: USA: Sparkling Lake... | reverse complement strand
GTGGTCAGCGTACGCTGACCACCTGCTGACAATCAGGCCAGGTTTTCGAGACGGATCCGGGTCACCTTGCCAACCACGGTTTCCATCGCTTCGATCTTCTCGATCGCCTTGTTGATGTTTTTTTCCTGCGTCTGGTGCGTCAGCATGACGATATCGAGGCGCGTCGCGTTTTCGGCGGGCTCCTTCTGCAGCACCGCGTCGATCGAAATGCGCGCGTCGGCCAGGATGCGCGTCAAGTCGGCCATCACGCCCAGGCGGTTCTTCACGTACACGCGCAGGTAGTAGCTGGTCGTGATTTCGCCCATCGGCAAAATGGCCACGTCGGTCATCTGGTTTGGCTGGAAGGCCAGGTGCGGCACGCGGTTGCCCGGATCGGCCGTGGCCAGGCGGGTGATGTCGACCAGGTCGGCAATCACCGACGACGCGGTCGGCTCCGAGCCTGCGCCCTTGCCGTAGTAAAGCGAAGCGCCCACGGCGTCGGCCTGCACCAGCACCGCGTTCATGGCGCCTTCCACATTGGCGATCAGGCGCTTGGCCGGAATCAGGGTCGGATGCACGCGCAGTTCAATGCCTTCCACGCCGTTGACCTTGGTGCGCTTGGTAATGCCCAGCAGCTTGATGCGGTAGCCCAGCTGCTCGGCGTAGCGGATATCGATCGCCTGCAGGCTGCTGATGCCTTCCACGTGGGCTTTGTCGAACTGCACCGGAATGCCGAAGGCGATGGCCGACATGATGGTCAGCTTGTGCGCGGCATCCACGCCTTCGATGTCGAAGGTCGGATCGGCTTCGGCATAGCCGAGCGCCTGCGCCTGTTTCAGCACGGTGTCGAAGTCCAGGCCCTTGTCGCGCATTTCGGACAGGATGAAGTTGGTGGTGCCGTTGATGATGCCGGCCACCGATTCGATGCGGTTCGCGGTCAGGCCTTCGCGCAGCGCCTTGATGATGGGGATGCCGCCGGCGACAGCCGCTTCGAAGGCCACCATCACGCCCTTTTCCTGGGCCGCGGCGAAGATCTCGTTGCCATGCAGCGCCAGCAGCGCCTTGTTGGCGGTAACCACGTGCTTGCCGTTGCCGATCGCCTGCAGGACCAGGTCCTTGGACGTGCCGGTGCCGCCTATCAGTTCGACGACGATGTCGATGTCGGGATTGTTCACCACCAGGGACGGGTCGTTCACGACCTGGCAGTCGCTGCCCACGATCGCCTGGGCGCGTTCCACATTGCGCACCGCGACCATGGCGATTTCGATGCCGCGGCCGGCGCGGCGGCGGATTTCTTCCTGGTTGCGTTTGAGGACATTGAAGGTGCCGCTGCCGACGACGCCAAGGCCGATCAGGCCGATTTTGATGGGTTTCATAAGTCTTATATCAGTAAGTTATTGTCAGCCGTTGCCATGGCGGCGGCGATAGCCGTCGAGGAAGCGCGCGATGCGGCCGCAGGCGTCGGTCAGGTCGTCGGTATTGGGCAGGAACACCAGGCGGAAGTGATCCGGCGTGCCCCAGTTGAAGCCCGTTCCCTGGACCAGCAGTACTTTTTCTTCGGACAGCAGCTCCAGGCAGAACTGCTGGTCGTCCGCGATCGGATACATCACGGGGTCGAGCCTGGGGAACATGTACAGCGCAGCTTTTGGCTTCACGCAGGTCACGCCCGGAATATCGGTCAGCAGCTTGTGGGCCAGGTCGCGCTGGCGCAGCAGGCGCCCGCCGGGTCCCACCAGGTCGTTGATGCTCTGGTAGCCGCCCAGCGCCGTCTGGATCGCGAACTGGCCGGGCGCATTGGCGCACAGGCGCATCGAGGCCAGCATGTTCAAGCCATCGATGTAATCCTTGGCATGGCGCTTCTCGCCCGACACCACCATCCAGCCCGCGCGGTAGCCGCAGGAACGGTAATTCTTCGACAGGCCGTTCAGGGTAATGAACAGCACGTCGTCGGCCAGCGAGGCGATCGAATCGTGCTCGGCGCCGTCGTACAGCACCTTGTCGTAGATTTCGTCGGCCATGATGATCAGCTGGTGCTGGCGCGCCAGCTCGATAATCTCCAGCAGGATCTCGCGCGGATACAGCGCGCCGGTCGGGTTGTTCGGGTTGATGACGACGATCGCCTTGGTGTTGGGCGTGATCTTGCGCCGCATGTCGTCGATGTCGGGGAACCAGCCGGCCTGCTCGTCGCAGATATAGTGCACCGGATTGCCGCCGGACAGGCTCACGGCCGCGGTCCACAGCGGATAGTCGGGCGCCGGCACCAGCACTTCGTCGCCATTATTGAGCAGGCCGTTCATGGCCATCACGATCAGTTCCGAGGCGCCGTTGCCGAGGTAAATATCCTCGATGCCCACGCCGCTGATGTTCTTGCCCTGGGTGTAATGCATGACGGCCTTGCGCGGCGCGAACATGCCCTTCGAATCGGTGTAGCCGGCCGCGCCATGCATGTTGACGATCATGTCATGCACGATCTCGTCGGGCGGGTCGAAGCCGAAGACGGCCAGGTTGCCGATGTTCAACTTGATGATCTTGTGGCCCTCTTCCTCCATCTGCTTGGATTTCTCCAGCGCGGGGCCACGGATCTCGTAGCAGACATCATCCAGTTTGTTCGATTTCAGAATCGGTCGCAAAATCATTCCCTGTTCAGTAAGGCGTTTTTGTTGCAGTGCGAAAAATACCCATTCTGCCGAAAGAGGCCGGATTAATCAACCGCCCAGCCCGTCAAAGTAAGGGAAACAAGGCACATTTAGGCTTCTTTGACGGCAGAATCGCGAAAATTCGCGCTTTAATTCGCTTTGTGGCATGCTAACGTCCACACTCCTCCTGCCCCATTATTTCCATGAAGCTTCATGCCAGCACTACAAGACAATACCAGACTGTCACCGCTTACGATGACAGCGGGGTCGAAATCAACGCCGAGCGCTATGCCTACAGCCTGATCGTCATGCCCGAAACGGCGCCGCGCGCCTGGGACGTGGCCAGTTTCGAGGCCCTCACGGCCGCGCACTTCGAGCAGATCGAAGCCGACAAGCCCGACGTCGTCATCCTGGGCACGGGCGAGCGCCAGCGCTTCGTCCATCCGCGCCTGATCGCCAGCCTGTCGGCGCGCCATATCGGCGTCGAATCCATGGACAGCAAGGCCGCCTGCCGTACCTACAACGTCCTGATGGGCGAAGGCCGCAAGGTCACCCTGGCCCTGATCATCGAATGAACGAGCTGCACAAGTCCAGGGCCTTCCTCTGGACTGTGTTTTCCCTGTTTACCCTGGCCTGGCTGGCGGTGCTGGGCTACCGCACCCTGGTGCCCCCCGACGAAAGCCGCTACGCCGACATGGCGCTGGCCATGTGGACCAGCGGCGACTGGGTCACGCCGCGCCTGAACGGCATCATCCACGTCACCGACCCGCCCCTGCAAACCTGGATGAATGCCCTCACCTTCGGCCTGTTCGGCGCCGGCGAATGGCAGGCGCGCCTGTGGACCGGCCTGTGCGGCCTGGGCGGCATCGCCATCACCGGCCATGCGGGTTGCAAGGTCTTCGGCCAGCGCGCCGGCGTGTATGCGGCGCTGGTGCTGGCATCGTGCTTCCTGTGGGTGGGCAGCGGCCAGGTCAATTCGCTCGACATGGGCTTTGGCGGCATGCAAGCCCTGGTGCTGGGCGCCCTGCTGATCGCCCAGCACGACGGCGCCAGCGATGCGGAACGGCGCAACTGGATGCTGGTGTGCTGGACCGCCATGGCCCTTTCCCTGCTTTCGCGCGGCCCGGAAGGCGTGCTGATGCCGCTCGCGGTGCTGCTGGCCTATTCGCTGGCCGCGCGCGATCTCCGGCTGTGGCGGCGCCTGCACGCGCTCAAGGGCATCTTCATCGTGCTGGCCATCGGCGCGCCGTGGGTGCTGCTGGCCGCGCGCGCCAATCCCGGCCTGCCCCTGGGCCCCGAACGCCTGGTCGCCCTGTTCGACCCGGACGTGCGGCGCGCCGGCAGCTGGTACTACTACTTCATCATCCTGCTGCCCGGCGTGGTGCCCTGGCTCGGCGTGCTGCCGCAAAGCCTGGGGCTGGGCCTGCAACGCGAAGCGACCCGCTTTCGTCCGCGCCTGATGCTGCTGGCCTGGGTCGGCGCCATCTTCGTGTTCCTGACCCTGTCCACGGCGCGTTCGCCCGGCTACGTGCTGCCGCTGCTGCCGGCCATCGCCCTGCTCACCGGCCTGTATTTCGAGGCCGGCGAACGGCGCAGCCGCGTGTTCGCGTCCATCCTGACCGCCTGCATCGGGCTCGCGCTCCTGATCTTCGTGCCCTTCATGAGCAGCGACTACTATCCCGGCGGCGAAGCCGAACTGCTCGAAGCCTACCAGCCCTGGGTGCTGGGCGCCGGCTTCGCCGCCCTGGTCGGCGGCGGCTTCGCCATGCTGCATGCGCGCCTGCTGCGGCGCGACCTGACCGTCATGACGCTGGCCCTGGCCGGCTTCCTGATGACCGAACTGATCGTGCTCGGCTTCGAGCCCTACGGGCGCCAGCGCGCCGGCATCCCCCTGCTGCCGGCCATCCGCGCCGAGCTGACCCCGGCCACCCGCTTTTATGCCGTGGGCGCCTTCGAAGCCTCCTTCCCCTACGAACTGCGGCACAAGCTGATCCTGGTCGCCTACCGCGACGACTTCGCCTTCGGCCAGCAGCAGGAACCGGACAAGCTGATCGCCTCGCTCGACACCTTCCGCGCGCAGTGGCGGGCCGACGCCAGCGCCGGCGTCACCAGCCTGGCGCTGATGCGGGCCGAGCTGCACGCCGCGCTGGCGGCCGAAGGCTTGCCGATGCGCGTGGTGGCGCGCGACGCCCGCCGCATCGTGGTGGCCAATCGCTGAGGCTTGAAATAGAACAAGACATCCCCATCTTCCGGATAACCCTGCGCTCACTGATTCGTTTCCAAACCGGGGTCGGACCTCGGCTCGGCGCAGCGATAGGGTAAAATCAGCGTTGAATGCACTCGACTGGAGAGAACCTGTGGCTGATCGCCAACCCGCAACAACGATGGACAATTTTTCCGCGGTCATGACCGGCGGCGCGCCGTTCGAACTGGCCGGCCGCCCGGCCCGCTACACGGTGCTGTACTTTTACCCGAAAGACAACACCCCCGGCTGCACCACCGAAAGCATCGCCTTCCGCGAGCTGTACCCGCAATTCCAGGCCGCCCAGACCGACATTTTCGGGATCAGCCGCGATTCCCTGCGCTCCCACGACGGCTTCAAGGCCAAGCTGGGACTGCCGTTCGAACTCATTTCCGACCCGGAAGAAGCAGTCTGCCTGCAGTTCGGTGTCATGAAAATGAAAAATATGTATGGTAAGCAAGTTCGCGGCGTCGAGCGCAGTACGTTTGTCATTGACGCTGACGGCAAATTGGTGAAAGAATGGCGTGGCGTGAAGGTTCCGAATCACGCCGAAGAAGTGCTGGAATTTATCAAGAGCCAGCCTTGATCAACCGCTGTCAAACTTGATTGCATCAGCCATTTTGAGTCAAACAGTCCGCTCATCCGCATCACTCCAATCTGGCGGCCTGCCGGCCCGGCCACTTTGCCGACCCGACCAGCGCCCTGCCTTTCTCACAGACGCATCGACCACGTTGTTTCCAGCTAGCATAGGATCAATGATGCCGGGCTATCCCCAGACTTTTTTAGATTGAGACCCTGATGCCACTGCCAAAACTCCCCACCAAGCCTGCCGCCCTGCTGCTGGCCGCAGATTATCCGAAAGCCGGCGCCGCCAAGCCCGGCGCCCGCGCCGTGCCGCCGGCCAAGCCGAAGCTGGCCGCCGTGAGCGAGCCCGCCCCGGTCGCGGCCGCCGCAACGGTAGCTGCCCCGCTCAAGACGGCCGCCAAGTCGGCGCGCGCGAAAGCGGCAGCGCCGCTCGAAGCCCTGGCGCCTGCGCCAGCCCCGGCCGCCAAGCCGGCCGGCCGCGGCAAGGAAAAGCAACCCGTGGAAGCGCCGCATCCGGCCAAGCACAAGCCAGTCGAAGTCCAGGTCAAGTCCTCCACCAGCCGCCATGCCGACCAGTCCGGCAAGACCAAGATGTTCGTGCTCGACACCAATGTCCTGATGCACGATCCTTCGTCCCTGTTCCGTTTCGAGGAGCATGACGTCTACCTGCCGATGATGACGCTCGAAGAGCTCGACGACCATAAAAAAGGCATGTCCGAAGTGGCGCGCAATGCACGCCAGGTCTCGCGCACGCTCGACGCCCTGGTCGGCACCATCGACGACGGCGCCATCGAGAATGGCATTCCGCTGGCCAAGCTGGGCAACAAGGATGCCAAAGGCCGCCTGTTCTTCCAGACCCGCCTGCAGAACGGTCCCACCCTGCCCGAAGGCCTGCCGCAAGGCAAGGCCGACAACCAGATCCTGGGCGTGGTGCGCAACCTGGAAGCCGAAATGCCGGGCCGCGCCATCGTGCTGGTGTCGAAAGACATCAATATGCGCATCAAGGCGCGCGCGCTGGGCTTGCCGGCCGAAGATTACTTCAACGACCATGTGCTGGAAGACACCGACCTGCTGTACTCGGGCATCGTCCAGCTGCCGGACGACTTCTGGAACAAGAATGGCAAGGACATGGAGTCCTGGCAGGAAAACAAGAACGGCGCCTCGGCCACCTTCTACCGCGTGACCGGGCCCACCATTCCGACCCTGCTGGTGAACCAGTTCGTGTTCCTCGAGCCCAAGAATGGCGAAGCGCCCTTCTACGGCCAGGTCAAGCAGCTCAACGGCAAGACCGCCGTCCTGCAAACCCTGCGCGACTTCAGCCACAGCAAGAACAATGTCTGGGGCGTCACCGCGCGCAACCGCGAGCAGAATTTCGCGCTCAACCTGCTCATGAATCCGGAATGCGATTTCGTCACCCTGCTCGGCCAGGCCGGCACCGGCAAGACCCTGCTGGCGCTCGCCGCCGGCCTGGCCCAGGTGCTCGAAACGAAGCTCTACAACGAGATCATCGTCACCCGCGTCACGGTGCCGGTGGGCGAAGACATCGGCTTCCTGCCCGGTACCGAGGAAGAAAAGATGTCGCCATGGATGGGCGCCTTCGACGACAACCTGGAAGTGCTCAACAAGTCCGATTCCGACGGCGGCGAATGGGGCCGCGCGGCCACGCAAGACCTGATCCGCTCGCGCATCAAGATCAAGTCGCTCAACTTCATGCGCGGCCGCACCTTCGTCAACAAGTTCCTGATCATCGACGAAGCGCAAAACCTGACGCCCAAGCAGATCAAGACCCTGGTCACGCGCGCCGGCCCCGGCACCAAGATCCTGTGCCTTGGCAACATCGCCCAGATCGACACTCCGTACCTGACCGAAGGCTCGAGCGGCCTGACCTATGTGGTCGACCGTTTCAAGGGCTGGTCGCACAGCGGCCACGTGACCCTGGCCCGGGGCGAGCGTTCGCGCCTGGCCGACCACGCCAGCGAAGTCCTGTAAGCCGCACCGGCGTAAAAAAAAGACCCTGGGAGCCTCGCGGCGCCCAGGGTTTTTTTACGTGCCGGCAATCAGCGCACTTCGCAGTCGACCGTCGAAGGCTTGGCGCCGCTGTTCGCCCCGTTCGGGCCGGCGTTCATGGAAAAGGTCGGCGGCGGCGTGAATTTCAGGCCCGGATTGGCCGGCACCAGGATAGGCGGCGAGACCGTGTTGCGCACGTAGCCGAACTGCCCGGCGGCAAATTGCTGGCTGCCGCCCGCGTTGCTCATGAGAATCAAGCCGTCGGTGACAAAGACATGCAGGCCGGGCGCCAGTGGCGGCGCGCCGGGCGTCTGGCCACGGGGGATCCCCGGCTGATTGGGCAAGCTCATCTGCGCCAGCTGCAAGGGCGCGGCCGGCATGGGTGCACCGTCCGCCCCGGCGCTGCTGGCGAACAGGTAAGCCTGGCGCTCGGCCAGCCCTTCCGTTGGCGGCTCCACCCATTCGGCGACAAAGGTCGTGCCGCGGATGCCGATGGTGGCCGTCGGCGTCTTGAGCGCGAACTTTTCCTTGTTGCGCTTGCCCAGCAGGCCGGTGATCGAGCGCAGGCCGCCCTTGACCAGGCTGAAGCTGGCGTTGTCGGCGTCCGGCTTTTTCTCGTCATAGGCAAAGGCTTCGATCTTGAAGGTCGTGTTCGGCTTGAGCGTGACTTCGCTGTTGTCGATGAACTTGATCTGGGCGTAGGTGTTGCGTTCCGAGACCAGGGTATCGCCCTGCTCGACTTCGGAACGCAGCGCCAGCACCTTGACCGTGCCGTCGCTTTTCTTCGCCATCAGCGGACCGGACAGGTTCACCACCGTTCCGGCCACCTGGGCGGCGAACGCCAGGCTGCAAGCGCTGGCCAGCGCCAGCGCCGTCAGGGCCTTAATTGCAGTACGTCTTTTTGCGAACATCTTTATCCCCTGTTGGCTTGATTCCGGAATCGGCCTTCTCATCCTTCTTCTCTTCCTTCTTCTGGTCGACTTTGTCGGCCACTTTTTCAGCCGGTGTGCTTTGCTTGTCGGCGGCGCTGGCGCTCGCCGCATTGATCACCTGGACGGTGTTATTGACCACCTGCCCCAGCGGCGTGGTGCCGCCGGACTCCGACGTGACCGGTGGCACCACCACCACGCAACCGGGCGCGGTCGGATTGGCCACGCAGGCCGACACCGGCGGCAGCACCACGCTGCAGCCCTGCAGGGTCGGGCTGGCGGTGCACTGGGCCAGGGTCGGCAATACCACGCTGCAACCGGCCTGGGTAGGCGTGGCCGTGCACTGCGACAGGGTCGGCAGTACGCTGCTGCAGCCCGCCGCGCCAGGGTTGCTCACGCACTGGGCGAGGGACGGCAACACGGCCGAGCAGCCGGCCGTGGCCGGCGCCGCGACGCAGGCGGCCAGCGAAGGCAAGACCACGCTGCAACCGGCCACCGCCGGATTGCTGGTGCAGACCGACAGGCTCGGCAGCACGGCGCTGCAGCCGGCCTGGCTAGGCGCGATGACGCAGGCGCTCAGCGACGGCAGGACCACCGAGCAGCCGGCCATCGCCGGCGTGGTGACGCAGGCGGCCAGCGTCGGCAGCACGGCCGTGCAGCCAGCCAGGGTCGGGTTGGCGACGCAGCTCGCGACCGATGGCAGGACCGCCGGGCAGCCCGCCGTGCTCGGAACGGCGACGCAGGCAGCCAGCGAAGGCAGGACCACCGAACAGCCGGCCGTGCTTGGCGTCGCCATGCAGGCAGCCAGGGAAGGCAGGATCGCCGAACAACCGGACGCGCTCGGGTTGCCGATGCAAGCCTGCAGGGTCGGCAGCACGGCGACGCAGCCGGCCGTCGTCGGCGCCGCAGCGCAGCTCGCCAAGCTCGGCAGCACCACCGAGCAACCCGGCGTCGCCGGTGCCGCGATACAGGCCGCCAGCGACGGCAGGATCACGCTGCAGCCCTGGGTCGCCGGCGCCGTGAGGCACAGCGCCAGGCCAGGCAAGACCACGGAACAGCCCGCCGTCGTCGGTGTGCTGACGCAGGCCGCCAGGGATGGCAGGATCACGCTGCAACCGCTGGCGGTCGGCGCGGCGATGCAGGCCGACAGGCTAGGCAAGACCGCGCTGCAACCGGTCAGGGACGGGTTGCCGATGCAGCTGGCCAGCGACGGCAGGATCAGCGCGCAGCCTTGCACGCCCGGATTGGCGATGCAGTTGGCCATGCTTGGCAGCACCACACTGCAGAACGGTGTCGACGGATTGCTGATGCAAGTCTCGATCGATGGCAGCACCACGCTGCAACCGGCCCGGGTCGGATCGGACACGCACTGTCCCAGGGAAGGCAGGACCACCGAGCAAGCGGCCAGTGCCGGATTGGCTATGCACAGCGCCAGGGTCGGCAGCACGACCTCGCAACCGGACAAGAAGCTGTTGCTCACGCACTGGTTCAATGTCGGCAGCACGGCCGAGCAGCCGGCCAGCGCCGGACTGGCGATGCACTGGGTCAGGCTGGGCAGCACCACCGCGCAGCCGGCCATGGTCGGCGATGCGGTGCAGGCTGACAAGCTCGGCAGGACTACATTGCAACCGGCGCTCGCCGGCGCCGCGATGCAGCTCGTCAGCGATGGCAGGACCACACTGCAGCCGCTCGTGGACGGCGCCGCGATACAGGCGGCCAGGCTTGGCAGCACCACGCTGCAGCCTTGTGCCGTCGGGGCGATGATGCAGCTCGTCACCGATGGCAGCACCGCGTTGCAACCGGCCGTTTGCGGCGCCGCGATGCAGGCCGGCAGCGACGGCAGGACCGCCGAACAGCCTTGCAACGACGGGGTGACGATGCACACTTGCAGCGATGGCAGCACGGCACTGCAGCCTGCTTGCGTCGGGCTCAGTACGCATTGCGCCAAGGTAGGCAGGACCGCGACGCAACCGGACGTGGCCGGCGAGGCCGTGCATGTCGCCAGGCTGGGCAGGACCGCGCTGCAACCGAGGGCCGACGGGGTGCTGATGCAGCTTGCCAGCGATGGCAGGATGGCGGCGCAGCCAGCCGCGCTGGCATTGATCAGGCAGGCCGAGACCACGCTGCAGCCTTGCTGGGTGGGGCTGCTCACGCAGGATTGCAGGCTCGGCAGTACCGCGCCGCATCCCGCCGTTGCCGGGCTGCTGCTGCAGGTGGCAAGGCTGGGCAGGACCTGGGCGCAACCGGCCTGGGTCGGCGCAACGCTGCAGCTCGACACGCTCGGCAGGACTGCGGAGCAGCCCGCCAACTGCGGATTGCTCATGCACGAAGCCAGCGAGGGCAGCACGGCCACGCAGCCCGTCGTCGATGGGGTGGCGGTACAGACTGCCATGGACGGCAAGACCAGGACACAGCCGAGCCGCTGAGGCGACGCGATACATTGGGTCATGGTCGGCAGGACCGAGGCGCAGAACGCCAGCTCCGGCGAGGCGAGGCAATCGGTGATCGCGGCAATCAGGATGGGGCCGCAGCCGAGGAAGGAATCGTTCACGATGCACTGGCTCAGGGTCACGCCCGGTTCGCCGTTCACATTGCCCGCTGGCGTGTAGAACCCGCCACCCTGGACCGTGCTCGCGATCAGGTTGATGTCGCCGACGACGGCGGTGACGCTGCCGCCGTTGACGATCGCGCCACCTTCGAGCGTGATGTTGGCGGCATCCGAAATGACCACCCCGCTGCCGCTGATGGTCAGCGTGCCGCCACCGTTGGCGGTCAGGATAATGTCGCCGTTTTCCGATTCGATCAGCCCGTCGACGGTCAGGGGGCTGGCGGTGGTGAGGGTGATTTCGCCATCGCCCAGGGCGCTGACGCTGCTGACCGCGGCCACCGTCATCCCGCCGACGGAGGTGACGGTAATATTGCCTTCGTTGTTGGCGCCGGTCTGGGTAATGCCGTTCAGCACCACGTTGCCATCGTTGTGAATGCTGATCGGTTCGCTTTCGCTGACCTGGTAATTGTTCGCGCTCAGGATACTGGTGCGCGTATGCAGGATCGGGCTGCGGCCGATGGCGGTCGAGCCGATGCCGGCGGTCGCGTTCAGCGCAATCGTCGGGGCGGTGATATAGGTGGCCCCCGTGGGGGTACTGATGTTGTTGCCTTCGATGGAGAGCGAGCCGCCCGCACCGAGCGTGATCGGGGCATCGATGTACACATCGCCACCGGTAATGAGGTGCAGGTTCTTGGCATAGAAAGGCGAGGCGTCGCCATAATTGCTGAACACATTGATGGAACTGGTATGGGTGGCGTCGCCGATGGTGATCCCCGATGCCAGCCAGTTCTTCATCACCACGGTGTTGGCGAACAGGGTGCAATCGCAGGCATCGTTCGGATCGCCGATCCAGATTTCGGACGTCGGCGAGGCCGTCACCATGTCGATCGTCGGCAGGTTGCCGGCAACGGCATTCTGGACCATGGAAGTGAAGATATTCGGGTAATCCGACTTCATCTTGAACAGGCCATCGAGCATGAAAGTCCCGTTGAGCGCGGTCAATTGCTGGTCTATCGTTTCGAGCGTGATGTTGCCGGCGCCAGTATTGACCAGAAATCCGGTCCCGAAATCGATGGCCCTGGCCTTGATGGTCAGGTTGCCGCCGTCGGTGACGATGTCGCCGCCCACCGTGACCCTGCGGTCGTACAAGGTCAAGTTCTGGCCGTCGCGCGGCAGCGTTTCGAGCGTCAGGTTACCGCCGTTCATGTCGATATCCATGCCGGGATCGATGATGATCTCGCGGTCCGCCTGCAGCTTCAGGCTGGCGCCGTTGGCCATGGTCAGCGGCGTCTGGACCAGGATGTCATGGCTTGCCTGCAGCGTCACGGTGGTGTTGGCCGGCGCCCCGCCCACCAGGCTGGCGAGCAGGATGACCGGATCATTGATGCCCGGGATTCCGGGATCGGTGAAGTCATCGGCGTCGGTCAGGTCGGTACTGTTGTTCCCGCTGGCCACGATGTGGATGAATTTGGGATCGAGCAGCCAGTTGCCGGCCGCGCCCAGGAAGGGACTGGCGTTGACGCGGATGCCGTCCACGGCGAGCTTGACGCCCGAGGTTTCGACCAGGCCGCCGTCACCGCCGAGCAGGCCGCCGCGGGCGGAAATGCTGCCGTAGGCCTGGGTCGACAGGTCCGACCAGAGCACCACGGTGCCGCCCTTGCCGCTGGCCGTGGCATCGGCGCGGATGCTGGCGTTCTTGCCCATCAGGGTCTGGAGGGCATTGCGGACCAGGGGATTGCGGCCCTGGAAGCCGCCGCCGACCAGGACCGAGCCGCCGCCGGCCGCGCCGCTGGCGTCCACGCTGGCGTTGCCGGTCAGGCCGACCCGTTCGCCCTGCACGCTGATGCTGCCGCCGGTGCCGGCGCCGGTGGCGCTGGTGACGCTGCCCGCTTCGAGCAAGGCGTCGCGGCTGGCCTTGAGCACGATCTGGCCGTTGGCGCCGACCTGGGCGCTGTTGGCATTGACCACGCCGCGCTGGTTGACCAGGGCGCCGTAAATGCCGATCTTGCCGCCCTGGGCAATGACCTGGCCCAGGTTGATGGCCTGGTCGGCCGGCGCCGACACCACCACATGCAGGTCGGGATTGCCCGAATCGACCAGTTGCACGCTATGGCCGGCGGCCAGCACCACCTGGCCCTGGGGCGAGGTGATGATGCCGTTGTTGGCCACGCCGGGCGCGATCAGGAAGACCTTGCCGCCGCTGGGCGTGGTGATGCTGCCCTGGTTGTCGATATTTCCGGCCGTGGGGCCGGCGCTGAAGTTCTTTTTGCCGGCCAGGAAATCACCATTGCTCAGGTTCAGCGTCGAGGCCGTCAAGCCGTTGACATCGATGCGCGCATCGCGCCCGAACAGGATGCCGTTCGGATTGATCAGGAAGACATGGCCGTTCGACTGCAGCGCGCCCAGGATGCGGCTGGGGTCCTGGCCGGTGATCCGGTTCAGGACGGCGCTGTCGCTGTTTTGCTGGATGAAGCGCGTGATCTCGCCGGCATTGACCGAGAAACTCTGCCAGTTGATGATCGCGTTCGGCGAATTGGTAATCGAAAATACATTGCCCTGCTGGGCGAAGGTGGCGGTCCCGCTGATGACCTGGGGCGCCGTGGGCGCGGCCTGGGCCATGCCCATGAAGGCGGCGCACAGCAAGGGCAGGAGCGGACGCAGGGAGAAGTGGCTGTTCGTTTTCATTATCTGACCTTTAATAGGCAAAGCCCATGCGGACGTGTACCTTGCTGCGGGTGCTGCCTGCAATGGCGCCAGCCTGCACGACATGGCCATAGTCGATCTGCAGATTGGCGGAGTTACCGTAGGACAGGCGCATGCCGAGCCCGGCGCTGGCGACGCCGGCACTGGTGGCCTCGCCAGGCTGGGCATGGTTGCGGGCCCCGTAGGCACGGTCGTGGAAGGCCAGCGCGCGGCACTGCCAGCGCACTTGTTCCGGGCACAGGTTGGGGGTGTACAGTTCCAGGTTGGCGGTCAGCCCGGAGTCGGCCGTCAGGGCGCGTTCGCCGACGCCGCGCACCGAACTGGCGCCGCCGGCGCCGAACTGTTCGCCCGGCACCAGGGCGTCGTCGCTCATCTGGCCGTTGAGCATCACGCGGCCTTGCCAGGTCCCCATCAGGGCGCGCGCGTACGCGGCCGACAGGCGCACGATATTGTAGGCGCCCTCGGCGCCGACCCGGCTGTCGGCGATATCGCTGTTGCTGCCGCGGCTGCCGCCCGGCAGGTTGTGCGACAGCCCCGCCGACAGGTTCAACTCGCCGCCGGCCAGCGGCATGTTGCCGATCCAGGTCAGGCTGAGCGGACGCACCGTGACGTCCTTGCCCAGGTTGGTGGCGCCCAGCAGGAAGTTGTTCTTGTAGGCGCGGATGTCGAATCCGTACACCAGGCGGCTTTCCAGCTCGCCGCGGCGCGCCAGGGTCTGGTTGTAGCGCGCGCCGTAGGTGGCGCCCTTGCCGCTGACGGCCAGGGTGAGGTTGGCCGCCGTGATGCTGCCGGAATCGATATTCGAATAACTGGCGAACAGGTCGATCGAATCGCCCCGTTCGTACAGGGGAATGTGGTAGCCGGCGCCCCAGACGCTGACCTTGCTCGGCTCTTCGACGGTGGTGGTGTACTGCAGGCTGGCCACATGGTCCTTGCCCCACAGGTTGGCATGCTGCAGCACCACGCCGGCATGGGTCCTGCCGGTCTGCCTGGTGCCGGTGTTGTCCAGGTTCAGCATCACCTTCCAGGGACGCTCGTCGCTGACGTCGAGGTTGGCGTCGACCGTGTCCTCGGCCGCGCCATCCTGCAGCTTGAGGTTGATCTTGCGCGCGGGGTTCTCGTTGGCCATTTTCAGGCTGGCCGACAACGCGTCCAGGTCGGGCGACTGGCCCGGCTTGAGCGTCGGCAGGCTGCGCCGCACATTGGCTTCGTCATGGAATGTATTGCCGCGCACATTGATGGCGCCTATCCTGGTCTGCACCACATTCAGGCGGACCTGGCCGCGGTTGAGTTCCTGTTCGGGCAGGCGCACCGTCACCAGCTTGTAGCCGCGCGCGTGGTAGGCCGCTTCCAGGGCTTCGACGGCACGCTGGACATGGCCGAAATCGCGGCCCGCGCCGGCATAGGGCGCCACCGCGGCGTCCACCTCGGCCTGGCTCAGCAGTGTGTTGCCGACAACTTCGAAACGGCTGATCTCGAAACGGATGATGTCGGCGTCGCCGGCCGCCCAGGCGGCGCTGACCGCCGCGGCAAGCACGGTACCTGCAAGCAGGCGCGCATAGCGTAGTCTCATGTTTTGGCTCTAGAGTATGAAATGTTGGTTGGCATTGCGTCGAGAACGGCGTTTCACCGAGTGTAAGCGTGCTTTTCTTGCGAGTCAGAATTACTTATGCAAAATCGCTAAATACCATTTTCTGTTGCATGGACGCACCGTTCAGTGTTGCTTTTGAATTAAATTTGTAACACTCGGTGCAATACACAGAGCGACGAAGCATGGTCACAGCGTCACGCTATTTGGTTTCGAACGTGGTCACGCCATCCCATCCTGCGCCCGGCGGATGGTCGCGGTAGAAGGCGATCCGGCCCAGGTACAAGGCGTACAGCTTGCGCGACGGGTCGTGCGCCTGCAGCGCCATGAGGAGCGCTTCGGCGTCGTCCCAGCGCTGGGCCCGCACATGGGCCAGCGCGGCATCCCATTGTGCAATTGTGTCTTTCAGGGCGGCATCGAGCTCGGCGGCCTTGCCGAGCGGCTCGAAAATGGCGACAGGTTCGTTCTTGCCCTTGACCCGCACCAGGTCCAGTTCGCGGTAAGCGAATTCGGGCGCGGCAAGGCGCGTGCTCTGGCCCACCGCGATGCCCACCCCGTATTCCTTGGTGATGCCTTCCAGGCGCGAGCCCAGGTTCACGGCGTCGCCCATGACGGTATAGGCGCGCCGGATCTTCGAGCCCATGTCGCCCACGTGCATCATGCCGGTATTGAGGCCGATGCCGATCTTCAGCGACGGCCAGCCGCGCGCCACGAATTCCTGGTCCAGGCGGTGCGCGCTGGCCTGCATCAGCAGGGCCGTGGCCACGGCGCGGCTGGCGTGGTCGGGAAAGGCCACGGGCGCGCCCCAGAAAGCCATCACGGCGTCGCCGATGTATTTGTCGAGCGTGCCGCGGTGGCTGTCGCGGATGTCTTCCGACATCGCCGTCAGGTACAGATTGATATATTCGCGCAGCTCCTTGGGCGACAAGCCTTCCGAAATGGTGGTGAAGCCGCGCACGTCGACGAACAGCACCGTCAGTTCGCGGCTCTCGCCATCCATATTGTATTTTTCCGGGTCGTCGGCCATTTCGGCCACCAGTTCGGGGGCCACGTATTCGCCGAAGCGCGAGACCAGGGCCTGGCCCTTGCGCACCTCGAAGAAGTAGCCGTAGGCGACGTTGAGCACGAACAGGGCGGCGATCAGGATCACGATGACGGCCATATTCACCACCCAGTTCAGGTGGTAGTACAGATAGAAGTTGATGGCGACGGCCAAGGCCAGCGACACGAACGCCAGGGCGATCGACTTGAGCGGCGACAGGATGGCCAGGGCGATACCGAGCAACAGTCCGAAAAACAGGAGCTGCGCCATCTCGATGGCCTGGCGCTCGGGCGGCCGCGATTTGAATTCTTCGTCCAGGATCGACTTGATCATGTTGGCATGCACTTCGACCCCGGGGTAGGTGGAGCTGACCGGCGTGACCCGCATGTCGTTCAGGCCCGGCGCCGTGGTACCGACAAGCACTGCCGCGCCCTTGAGGTGCTCCATCGGCGCCGTTCCGGTCAGCACGTCGACCGCCGAGATGTAGCGGAAGGCGCCGCCCTGCGGGCCGCCGGTGCCGCGGAACTGGACGAAACTGGTCATGCCCTCACCCACCGGAATATGGATCACCCGCTTGGGCAGGAACATCTTCAAGTAGTCGACATAGCCGGCATCGAGATCATTTTGCGACGATTCGTCGACCGCCTGGTCGAATAGCGGAAAGACCGAGCGCGCCTGCAGGTAGGCCGACGCGGTAGCCATCGAAAGGCTCGGATAGAAGCCATCGTCGATCTGGTACAGCAGTACTGCCGAGCGGATCACGCCGTCGGCGTCGGGGTTGGCCGTGAAAACGCCGGCGCCGGCGGCCGCATCCTGCAGGCGCTTGATGTTCGCTTCGTAACCCGGCGCGCTGTACGCCACCAGCTCGCGCCCGTTCAGGCTTTCGACCGTGAATGCCGGCGTCGGCAAAACGCCCTTTTTCTCCTTGGCCGACACGTTATAGCCCAGAACCACAGGCTTGCCTTTCAGCGCTGCGGCGAACAGGCCATCGTAATCCATGGTCGGTTTCAGTTCGTCGAGCTGCGCGCGCAGGCCCGGAACCTGTGCCAATTCCTTCCTGGACAGGCGGTCGAGCACGTCGTAGCCGGAAGAGGTATCGGCTTCAGGGAAGGAGACGTCGAAGCCGACCGCACCCACCTGGTAGTGTTCGGTGAGCTGGCGTACCAGGTTGGCCTGGACGTCTCGGCTCCAGGGAAAGCGTCCCACCAGTGACAGGCTCTTTTCGTCAATGTCGACCACCACGACGCGTTTATCGAGGACAGGCCGTTCGATGCGCATGCGCAGACCGGCAAAGAAACCGTCCATGCGGTCGATCGAATCGCTGGCGAAAAATCCCTCGGTGTGTCCCAATGCGGCAACCAGCAGGAACAGGCCAAGCGCCCAGCGTCCGCCGAATCGCAGCAGGTTCTTGCTCCACTTGGCTGGCAGCCGGCGCACGCTCGGGATGCCCTACGGCCTGTAGCCGGGAATTTTCGACTCGTCGATCGCGTCGATCTGGCGTTCGTCCATATTCTTTTGCGCGAACTCCAGGTAGATCTTGCTGCGGATGAAAACGTCGAACAGGTCAGGATCGATATGGCCATTGAGCGAAAAATTGCCCAGGATGCGCAGCGATTCGGACAGCAGCTTGCCCTTTTTATAGGGCCGGTCGCGCGCCGTCAGCGCTTCGAAAATGTCGGCAATGGCCATGATGCGCGCCTGGATCGACATCTGGTCGCGGGTCAGGCCGCGCGGATAGCCCTTGCCGTCCATGCGCTCGTGGTGGCCGCCCGCATATTCCGGCACGTTCTGCAGGTGCTTGGGCCACGGCAGCGCCTCGAGCATCCGGATCGTCATCGAAATATGGTTGTTGATGATCTTGCGCTCGGCATCGGTCAGGGTGCCGAAGCGGATGGTCAGGTTCAGCACCTCTTCTTCGTCGAGGAAGTCGCGCTCCACGCCGTCGATGCCGACCCAGCGCCGGCGCGCGATCTGGCGCACGCGCTCCTGGTCGGCGGCATCCATGCCCTCCCCGCCCACGTTGGCCACGCGCAGGAACTCGCGCTCGGCGCGCAGTGCGGCCTGTACTTCGGCCAGGCGCGCGCCAATGGCCTGCGCATCGCCACCGGCGCACTGTTCGCGCAGGGCCGCGATCTCGGCATCGCGCAGCAGCACTTCGAAGCGGGTGTCGATCATGTGGATGCGGTCGAAGATGGTTTCCATCTTGGTCGCCTTGTCCACCACGTGCACCGGCGTGGTGATCTTGCCGCAGTCGTGCAGCAGGCCGGCCAGCCACAGTTCCTTGCGGTCGCCGTCCGACATGCGGAACGCCGCCAGCGGGCCGGAAACGCTGTTGTGCACCGCCTCGGCCAGCATCATGGTCAGCTCCGGCACGAACTGGCAGTGCCGTCCCGTGTAAGGCGACTTTTCATCGATGCCGATGTTGATCAGGTTGACCAGCGCTTCGAGCAGTTCTTCGAGCTGCAGGATCAGGTGCTGGTTGGTGATGGCCACCGCCGCCTGCGCCGCCAGGGCTTCGATGAAGCGCTGGTCGGTCGGCGAAAAGGCGCAGATCTTGCCGCTTTCCGGATCCTTGGCGTTGATCAGCTGGAGCACGCCCACCAGTTCGCCCTCGTGGTCGTTCATGGGCACGGTCAGGAACGATTGCGAGTGGTAGCCGAACGTGGCGTCGAAGGAGCGCATGCCCGAAAAATTGAAGACGTCGGCCTGGTACACATCCTCGATATTGACCGACTGGCTGAAGTTGGCCGAATACGCGGCCACCGAACTCAAGTTCTTGTTGCCCTGGGCATCGTACAAGGGCACGCTGGCGATATCGATCGGGTTGCCGCTGGCGCCACCCTGGTAGATGCGCAGGGTGTCATTGATGGAAATGTTGAAGCACAGGCTCTGGCGGTCGGCGCTGGGACGGTACAGGGTGCCGCCGTCGGCATTGGTCATGGTCTTGGCGACGTTCAAGATGCGGTCGAGCAAGGTTCCCGTATCCGGACTGTTGCCAAGCGCGACGCTGACCTCGGTCAGCAGGTCGAGCCGCTCGGCAATTTGTGTGTGATTCAATGCATGCATGAAAGATCACCAGCCCCGGGAAAATTGTTGTCAGGCATGCCAATATAAATTGCCCGATTGTAATATACAGAGTGTATCGCTACTGGCAGCGCCTGACTACTCCCGAATGAAAAAGCGCGGCCAATTTGGCACGGAAAGGGTGGATGAATCGGCAGAGCAACATTTTTACAGCCACCACGACACAAAACAGCTATTATCGGGCTGAATGCATGCCGTGCGCGGCGTGCTGACACCGAATGGCGCCCTCGATGGCGTCACGCACAGAATTCGAAAAATATCGATTGCTTCGGCTAGGGGAATACATGAAATTCCGATTTTGGGGGGTGCGCGGCTCGATCCCTTCTCCCGGTCCGCGTACCGCCCGCTTCGGCGGCAACACGACCTGCATTGAAGTCTGCACCGACGACGGCACGCTGATCATCCTCGATGCCGGTACCGGCATCTTCGCCCTGGCCCAGAACCTGCTCACGCGCCTGCCCGTGCGCGCCAATATTTTCATCACCCACAGCCACTGGGACCATATCCACGGCCTGCCCTTCTTTACCCCGCTGTTCATTCGCGGCAGCCGGGTGCGCCTGCATGGCGCGCTCGACCCGGTCACCGGCAATGGCATCGAGCACGTGCTGGGGGTGCAGCTGCAAAACAGCTACTTCCCGGTCAGCGAAGCGCAGATGGACGCCACCATCGAATACCAGACCCTCAAGTTCCAGGAGCCGGTGGCCGTGGGCGACGCCATGGTCGACAATATCGTCATGAACCACCCGGTGACCAACCTGGGCTACCGCATCAGCTGCAATGGCCATTCGGTGTTCTTCACGGGCGACCATGAACCGTATTACAACCTGTATCCGGCGGGCGACCCGCAGCACGACGCCTACCAGGCCCACATGGAGCAGCGCCAGGGCGAGATCGACCGCGCCATGGCCGGCGTGGACGCCCTGATCGTCGACTGCTCTTACACGCGCGAAGAATATCCGGCCAAGCAGGGCTGGGGCCATGGCACCTTCGACGCCGCGCTGGCCATGGCGGTGCGGGTGGGCGCCAAGGCGCTGTACTGCACCCACCACGAACCGACCCGCGGCGACGACGAACTTGAAGCCGTGTTTGCCGAAGTGATGGCGCGCCACGCGTCCTCGCTCAACGGCCTGAAGGTCTTCCTCGCCTACGAAGGCCTGGAAGTGCAACTGGCCGAAGGCCACCCGAAAAAGCCCACCCATGAATGACGCCGTGACCGCCAAGACCGACACCGATGTGAGGCTGGAGTTTTTCAGAAAACTGCAGACAGTCACCACCAAGATCCACGCCACCAACAATCTCGATGAAATCATGCTCGACCTGGGCATGGACTTTTGCGACCTGTTCAACTGCGACCGCTTCACCCTGTACGCCATCACGCCCGAAAAAACCCATATCGTCTCGAAGGTGAAGACCGGACTGACCTCGTTTCGCGACCTGCGCCTGCCGATTTCGCCGGCCAGCATCGCCGGCTTCGTGGCCCAGACCCGCAAGACCATCAACATCACCGACGTCTACGACAAGGACGAGCTGCACCAGCTTTCGCCCGAGCTGCACTTCCTGATCGGAGTCGACCAGCGCACCGGCTACCGCACCCGCGAAATGCTGGTCGCGCCGCTGGTCACGGTGCAGTCGAACGAGCTGCTGGGCGTGGTCCAGTTCATCAACAACCGCGCCGGCGGCCCGTTCTCGGGCGTGTGCGCCGACGGCGTCAAGGAATTGTGCGAAACCCTGTCGGTGGCCTTCAGCCAGCGCCTGAAGCCGCCCCAGATGGTGCGCACCAAGTACGACGGCCTGGTGTACGAGGCGGTACTGTCGGCGCCGGAACTGGAGCTGGCCACGCGTTCGGCGCGCAAGAAGGAACTCGACATCGAAGAGGTCCTGGTCAACGAATTCCAGGTGCCGCTCGCCGCCATCGGCCAGACCCTGTCGAAGTTCTTCATGGTGCCCTACGAGCAGTTCAAGAACGAGCGCGTGAAACCGGTCGACCTGCTGAAAAACCTCAAGTCCCAGTACGTCGAAGAGAGCCTGTGGATGCCGCTCGAGGAAGGCAAGGAAGGCCTGGTGGTGGTGGCCATCGATCCCGAGCGCGTCAACGCCAGCAAGATCGTCAACCAGATTTTCCCCAAGTCGAAAATCGTCTACCGCGTCACCACCAAGCACGAATTCGCGCAAATGACCGAGCAGTTCTTCGGCAAGGCGTCGAACGAGGACGGCGGCTCGGTGGGCGAACTGCTGTCGGGCATGGAGGGCGACGAGGAAGAAGGCGACGGCCCGCAGGACGTGTCGGAAGCTGTCGAGAACGAACTGGTCAAGCTCCTCAACAAGATCATCGTCGACGCCTACCGCCAGGGCGTGTCGGACATCCACATCGAACCGCTGCCCGGCAAGGGCAAGACCGGCATCCGCTTCCGCAAGGACGGCGCGCTGGTGCCGTATATCGAGATCCCGGCCAGCTACCGCAGCGCCATGGTGGCGCGCGTGAAGATCATGTGCGACCTGGACATCTCCGAACGGCGCAAGCCGCAGGATGGCAAGATCAAGTTCAAGAAGTACGGCCCGCTCGACATCGAGCTGCGCGTGGCCACCATTCCGTCCACCGGCGGCGTGGAAGACATCGTCATGCGGATCCTGGCCGCGGGCGAGCCGATCCCGCTCGACAAGCTGGGCGTGCTGCCGTTTAACCTGGAGCGCCTGCGCGGCGCCATCGAAAAACCGTACGGCCTGTTTTTCGTGTGCGGCCCGACCGGCTCCGGCAAGACCACCACGCTGCACTCGGTACTGAGCTACCTGAACACGCCCGAGACCAAGATCTGGACCGCGGAAGACCCGGTCGAAATCACCCAGAAGGGTTTGCGCCAGGTGCAGGTGAACCGCAAGGCGGGCCTCGATTTCGCGACCGTGATGCGGGCCTTCCTGCGGGCCGACCCGGACATCATCATGGTCGGCGAAATGCGCGACAAGGAAACCGTCAGCATGGGCATCGAAGCCTCGCTCACGGGCCACCTGGTGTTCGCCACCCTCCACACCAACAGCGCGCCCGAATCGATCGTGCGCCTGCTCGACATGGGCATGGACCCGTTCAACTTCGCCGACGCCCTGCTGGGCATCCTGGCGCAGCGCCTGGCCAAGCGCCTGTGCGGCAGCTGCAAGGTGGCCTACCATCCGGACGACGAGGAAATCCAGCTGCTGCTGACCGAATTCTGCCTGGAGCTGCTGGCCACCGAATCCTTCCTCAAGGATGCCGACGCCGGGCGCGCCGCGGTGCTCGAAGGCTGGACCCGCCGCTACGCGAACCCGGAAGGCAGGTTCACCCTGTACCGCGCGGTCGGCTGCAGCGAGTGCAACAAGGGCTACCGCGGCCGCGTGGGCTTGCACGAGCTGATGATCGGCACCGACAAGGTCAAGAAGCTGCTGCAGGAGCACAGCCGGGTGGCGCAGCTGCTGGCGGCGGCGCTCGAAGACGGCATGCTGACGCTGAAGATGGATGGCATCGAGAAGGTCCTGACCGGCATCACCGACATCAAGATGGTGCGCCAGGTCTGCATCAAGTGATTATGCGAAAATGGCGGTCCACCCACCTTGGACCGCCATGTACTCTTCCACCTTCACCTTCGCAAAAAAACAGTACGACGAGCAATTCCACCGCCTCGATGAAGCCATCGCCGCGGCCGCGCGCGCCATCCCCGGCTACGTGTGCGAGGAAGCCTGGGAAAACCCGGCCACCGGCCTGCTGTCGAACGTCTATTACTGGGAATCGCTGGAAGCCCTGCAACAGCTGATGGAGCATCCCACCCACCTGGAGGCGAAGGCCGCGCACGCCAACTGGCTCGACGGCTACCACGTCGTCATCGCCCAGGTCCTGCGCAGCTACGGCAATCCTGACCTGGGTCACCGCAACTTTGCGTAACAGGTTTGACAGCGGCACCGCCACAGCGCTACCCTGTCGTTCCAATGTGTGCTTGCCGGCCTGATTCCATGCTACAAGAGCTGCCCTTCCCTGTCCGTTCCGAATGCCCGCCCAAGCTGTGCAACTGCAAGCGCGAGCTGCTGCTCGCCGACCCGGCCAGCGACACGCGCATCCTGATGCTCACCCGCGAGCAGGAAAAGAAACTGATCGAGCGCATCGAGCGCGTCGACAGCTATGCCCAGCTGCAACACGTCGGCAAGCTGATCTACGACCAGCTGGGCGCCACCCTGCGCATCACGCCCAGCCTGCGCGAAGTGCGCACCGTGCGCGGCATTGCCATCGTGCTCGAAGAGATGCCCGGCCTGTGCCGCAAAACCCGCCAGGAAATTCCTGCCGCCATCCGCCGCTGCCTCGACCGCCAGCCCGAGATCGTCTTCGCCATCCTGAACGCGCATGACTTGCTTGGCGGCGATTAACACTTGGTGATGCGCGTCAAGTAACGATTGTCAAGTTGGCCACATCATGGGACCACCTCCCTTGATGCGAAGACAACATTCGTATGGCGCTCCATACCAAATACGACGGCCTGGTCCATGACGGCGCCATCTCCGCGCCCGACCTCGAACAGGCTTCCCGCTCCGCCCGGGCCCAGCTGATCCATATCGAAGACGTCCTGATCCAGGAATACCAGCTCACCCTGGCCCAGATCGGGGCTGCGCTGGCGCACTACTTCGATGTCCCCTACGAACCTTTCCAGGCCAACCGCGTCAAGCCGGTCATGCTGCTGCGCAACCTCAAGGCCCAGTACGTCGAGGAAAACCAGTGGATGCCGCTCGACGAAAACAAGCATGGCTTGCTGGTGCTGGCGCTCGATCCGGAACGCATCCGCACCAGCAAGATCGTCAACCAGGTGTTTCCCAAGTCGCGCGTGGGCTATTGCGTGACGACCCGGATCGAGTTCAAGGAAACCATGGACCAGTATTTCGGCAGCACCGCGCGCAGCGACGGCAGTTCGCTGCGCGAGGTGCTGGCCGGGATGGACCAGAGCGACGACAAGGACGACGTCAACAGCATGGTCTCGGCCGAAATCGAAAACGAACTGGTCAGGCTGGTCAACAAGGTGATCATGGATGCCTACCGCCAGGGCGTGTCGGACATCCACATCGAGCCGCAGCCGGGCAATGGCCGCACCGCGATCCGCTTTCGCAAGGACGGCGCGCTGCTGCCCTACATCGACATCCCGGCCGGCTACCGCAATGCGCTGGTGGCGCGCGTGAAGATCATGTGCGATCTCGATACCTCGGAGCGGCGCAAGCCGCAGGACGGCAAGATCAAGTTCAACAAGTACGGCCCGCTCGACATCGAACTGCGGGTGGCCACCATCCCGTCCACCGGCGGCGTCGAGGACGTGGTCATGCGCATCCTGTCGGCCGGCGACGCGATCCCGCTCGTCAAGCTGGGCCTGCTGCCGCTGAACCTGGAACGCCTGCGCGACGCCATCGAAAAACCCTACGGCCTGTTCTTCGTGTGCGGCCCTACCGGGTCCGGCAAGACCACCACCCTGCACTCGCTGCTGGGTTGCCTGAACACGCCGGACACCAAGATCTGGACCGCCGAGGATCCGGTCGAAATCACGCAGCAAGGCTTGCGCCAGGTCCAGGTCAACCGCAAGGCCGGCCTCGATTTCGCGACCGTGATGCGGGCCTTCCTGCGGGCCGACCCCGACATCATCATGGTGGGCGAGATGCGCGACCGCGAAACGGTCAGCATCGGCATCGAAGCCTCGCTCACCGGGCACCTGGTGTTCGCCACGCTGCACACCAACAGCGCCCCCGAATCGATCGTGCGCCTGCTCGACATGGGCATGGACCCGTTCAATTTTGCCGATGCCCTGCTCGGCATCCTGGCCCAGCGCCTGGCGCGGCGCCTGTGCCAGGCATGCAAGGTACCCTATCTGGCCGGCGCCGACGAGATGGCGCAGCTGCTGGGCGAATACTGCGTCGAACTGCTGAACACCGCGTCTTTCGCGTGCGATCCCGCCGCCGGCCAGGCGCGCATCATGGCCGACTGGCAGGCCCGCTACGCCGGCCCGGATGGCCGCTTCACGCTGTACCGGGCGCTTGGCTGCGCCCATTGCAACAAGGGCTACAACGGCCGCATGGGACTGCACGAGCTGATGATAGGCACCGACCGCATCAAGCAGCTGCTGCAGGAGCATGCCCGGGTCGCCGTCCTGCTGGCGGCCGCGCTGGAAGACGGCATGCTGACCCTGAAGATGGACGGGATCGAGAAGGTGCTGCAAGGCCTGGTCGACTTCAAGACCGTGCGCCAGGCCTGCATCAAATAAAAAAAACCGCCCGGCCTTGGCGGCGGAGCGGTTTTTTTGCGAAGCGCGTCGCTTACATGATCTTGGTGCCGATGTACCAGGCCACGGCAGCCATGAAGGCCGATGCGGGAATCGTGAATACCCACGCCCAGACGATGTTGCCCGCCACGCCCCAGCGCACTGCCGACATCTTCTGCGCCGCCCCCACCCCGACGATGGCGCCGGTAATGGTGTGCGTCGTCGATACCGCGATGCCGAAGTAACTCGACATGATCAGGGTGATCGCGCCGCCGGTTTCGGCGCAGAAGCCGCCCACCGGTTTGAGCTTGGTGATCTTCTGGCCCATGGTCTTGACGATGCGCCAGCCGCCGAACAGCGTGCCGAAGCTGATCGCCGCGTAGCAGGACACGATGGCCCATTGCGGCGGCGACGTCTCTTCAAGCGTCATGTGACCGGAAGCGATCAGCAGCATCCAGATGATGCCCAGCGTTTTCTGGGCGTCGTTGCCGCCGTGGCCCAGGCTGTAGCCGGCCGCCGACACGAGCTGCAGGCGGCGGAACCATTTGTCGACCTTGCGCGGCGTGGACCTTACGAACAGCCAGGACACGAGCAGCATGATGATCGATCCCAATGCGAAGCCCAGCAGCGGGGCCAGCACGATGAAGACCACCACTTTCAGCAGGCCGCCGGCGATCAGCGCGCCGGTACCCGCCTTGGCCACGGCAGCGCCCACCAGGCCGCCGATCAGCGCGTGCGACGACGACGACGGAATGCCGTAGTACCAGGTGATCAGGTTCCATACGACAGCGCCGGTGAGCGCGCCAAACACGACATACTGGTCCACAATGCCAGGCTCGATGATGCCCTTGCCGATCGCCTTGGCGACCCCGAGACCGACGACAAAAATCGCGATGAAGTTGAAGAATGCCGCCATCGCCACCGCGGTCTGCGGTTTCAGGACGCCGGTCGAGACCACGGTCGCAATCGCGTTGGCGGCGTCATGGAAGCCGTTCATGAAGTCGAACAGCAGTGCCAGGGCGATTAGCAGCGCGAGCACATAAATGCTGATTTCCAGGGTTTGCATGTATTTTTCTTCTTATGCGTTTTCGACGATGATGCCTTCGATGATATTGGCGACATCTTCGCAGCGGTCGGTGACCGTTTCGAGGATCTCGTAGATGGCCTTCATCTTGATCAGGTTGCGTACGTCCGGTTCATCGCGGAACAGCTTGGACATGGCGGCGCGCATTACGTGGTCGGCGTCCGATTCCAGGCGGTCGATCTCTTCGCAGATGGCGACGATCTTTTGCGAGTTGTCCATGTTGTGCAGCAGGGCGACGGCCGCCTGCACTTTTTCGCAGCAGGCCAGGCACAGTTCGGCCAGGCGCTTCGCTTCCGGGGTCACGGCCTTCAGGTCGTACAGCAGCACGGTCTGGGCGGCGTCTTCCATCAGGTCCAGGATGTCGTCCATGCGCGTGATCAGCTTGTGGATGTCGTCGCGGTCGATCGGGGTGATGAAGGTCTTGTGCAGCATGTCGACCGTGGCGTAGGTGATCTTGTCAGCCTGCTTTTCGATGCCTTCGATGGCATGGGTGCGGGTTTCCAGGTCGTCGAAGTTGGTCATCAGGCCAACCATTTCGTGCGCACCCTTCACGCACAAATCGGCATGCTGGTTGAATAATTCAAAAAACTTGCCCTCGGTGGGCATCAAGCGTCCAAACATGGCTTTCTCCGTTGTAAAGCGAGTGATACTGCTGATGGTCGCCGCCCGTGGTGGCGGCGTAATGATTAGTCGCCCTGGTACAGGGCCAGGTTACCGCTGTAGTTGCCGAACTTCGTGTACTGGCCGATCCAGGTCAGGCGCACCGAACCGATCGGACCGTTACGCTGCTTGCCGATGATGATCTCCGCCGTGCCCTTGTCGGGCGAATCCGGATTGTAGACCTCGTCGCGGTACAGGAAGATGATCACGTCGGCATCCTGCTCGATTGCGCCCGATTCGCGCAAGTCGGACATGATCGGCCGTTTGTTCGGCCGCTGCTCCAGCGAGCGGTTCAGCTGGGACAGGGCAATCACGGGGCAATGCAGCTCCTTGGCCAGGCCTTTCAGGCTACGCGAAATCTCGGAAATCTCCGAAGCGCGGTTGTCGCCCGGCTGGCTGCCGGTCATGAGCTGGATGTAGTCGATGATGATCAGGCCCAGCTTGCCGCACTGGCGCGACAGGCGGCGCGAGCGGGCCCGCAGCTCGATCGGGTTCAGCGCCGGCGTCTCGTCGATATAGAGCTGGGCTTCGTTCATTTTCTGGATCGCGTGGGTCAGGCGCGGCCAGTCTTCGTCGAGCAGGCGGCCGGTACGCAGGCGGTGCTGGTCCAGCTGGCCGACGGAGCCGAGCATACGCATGGCCAGCTGGGCGCCGCCCATCTCCATCGAGAAGATGGCCACCGGCAGGCCGGCGTCGATCGCGACGTTCTCGCCGATATTGACCGAAAACGCGGTCTTGCCCATGGATGGACGGCCGGCCACGATCACCAGGTCGCCCGGCTGCAGGCCGGACGTCATGCGGTCCAGGTCGATCCAGCCGGTCGGCACGCCCGTGATCTCGCTCTGGTTGTCGCGCGAGTACAGTTCGTCGATGCGTTCGACCACTTGCGTGAGCAGCGGCTGGATCGGGGTCCAGCCTTGCGAGCCGCGCGCGCCCTGTTCGGCGATCGCGAAGATCTTCGATTCGGCTTCGTCAAGCATCTGCTTGACTTCCTTGCCCTGGGGGTTGAAGGCGTTGCCCTGGATTTCGTCGGCCACGGTAATGAGCTTGCGCAGCACGCCGCGGTCGCGCACGATTTCGGCGTAGCGGCGGATATTGGCCGCCGACGGCGTGTTCTGCGCCATCGCGTTCAGGTACTGCAGGCCGCCCACGTCCTCGGCCTTGCCGATGTTCGACAGCGCTTCGAAGACGGTGATCACGTCGGCCGGTTTCGACGAGTTGATCAGCTTGACGATCTGCTCGAAGATGATGCGGTGGTCGTAGCGGTAAAAGTCGTCCGCGTGCATCATGTCGGCAATACGGTCGAACGCCGCGTTATCGCGCAGCAAACCGCCGATCACAGATTGCTCTGCTTCGATGGAATGGGGCGGGATACGGAGGGCGTCGACTTGCGGATCGGATGGTGCATTCATGGCGCGAATTATACCTGCTTCAGGACAACGACCTGTATTTTTGGACGTAAAAAAAGCCGGGAAAACCCGGCTTTTTTTGTGACAGCGACAGCGTCGTGATTAAGCAGCTTCGCCGACAACGGCGATGGTGATTTCAACAACAACGTCGGTGTGCAGTGCAACAGCAACAGCGTGGTCGCCGGTGGTCTTCAGGGGACCGGTAGGCATGCGCACGTTGGCTTTTTCGACGGCGAAACCTTGCTTCGTCAGCGCTTCAGCGATGTCGAAGTTGGTGACCGAACCGAACAGACGGCCATCGACGCCCGCTTTTTGCGCGATCGAGATGGTCATGCCGCCCAGCTTGTCGCCTTGGGCTTGCGCAGCGGCCAGTTTGGCGGCTGCAGCTTTTTCCAGTTCAGCGCGCTTGACTTCGAATTCTGCCACTGCCGAAGCGGTAGCACGACGAGCCATGCGTTGCGGGATCAGGAAGTTACGTGCGTAACCGTCTTTGACTTTGACCACGTCGCCCAGGTTGCCGACGTTAACAACTTTTTCCAACAGAATGATTTGCATATGATTCTCCAGTTTTTCTGCAGCGATTAAGCGTGGTGCAGATCGGTGTATGGCAGCAGCGCGAGGTAGCGGGCGCGCTTGATTGCGGTGTCAACCTGGCGCTGGTAATGCGCCTTGGTACCGGTCAGGCGTGCTGGCATGATCTTGCCGTTTTCCTGGACGAAGTCTTTCAGCGTGTCGACGTCTTTGTAGTCGACCTGTTCTACGTTCGCTGCCGTGAAGCGGCAGAATTTCTTACGCTTGAACAGTGGGTTCTGCTGTTTGCGCTTTTCTTTAAGCTTGAGCTTGTTCTTGTCGAATTTTTTACCGAATGCCATTTGAGGCTCCTGTATCTAAAAATGTGCGTTCGCGCTTATGCGGCGGCACAGAAATCAATGATGTGAAACACCAGGCTTTTGCTGTTGCGGCTTTTTTTGGCCAGAAATCCCTTGAACTGATGCGCAGCGCCCAATTCGGCCTGGCTGAAGCGTCCTGAAATTTCCCCTGCGGCTAGCGCAGGAATTTCAAACTCGACCAGCCTGGGCACCCCTGCTTCGACCTGCTGCGAACTGTGCATCAGGGTGGCGGACACGATAGGCACGCCGGCCGGGGTGTAGCGCAAGACATCGCGCTCGCAAATCAGTGCTACGAACTGGAGTTGATTCACCGAAGTGGATGCAAGCCGGTTCAGGTATTCTGGAACAAATTAAGCTGCTGCGGCTGGAGCGGCTGCTGCTGGAGCCGGGGCTTCAGCGCGGTGGCTCTTGGCTGCGTCTTCACGTTGTACCGACTTCATCATCGGCGACGGCGCGGTTTCAGCCTTCTTCATTTTGACGGTGAGGTGACGCAGCACGGCATCATTGAATTTGAACGCGGTTTCGAGTTCCACGAGGGTCTCGTTGTCGCATTCGATGTTCAGGCAGATGTAGTGCGCTTTAGGCAGCTTCTGGATCGAGTAAGCCATCTGACGACGGCCCCAGTCTTCAACGCGATGAACACTACCGCCGCGCGTGGTCACGCTGGCTTTGTAACGTTCGATCATCGCCGGGACTTGCTCGCTTTGGTCCGGGTGGACGATAAAAACGATTTCATAATGACGCATGCATAACTCCTTAGGGACGTTTAAACAAGTGCCCACCTCGGCGTCAAGACGAGTGTGGGAAGGGAAAGCCGGCAATTATAGCGCGAAAATGCCGTTGCTGGCAATCCCCACCAAGGATTGATGGTGCTACGGTATGAAATCCTGGTCGAGAACTTGCGATACTGTATAGGGCAGTTCAGTCGGAAAGGTCGATTTGGGGAGGCGTGTCTCACGCGCAGCTTTTGCGACCGCCCGCGGATAAGCACTCTGAGCATAGGGCGTGACCAGCCGGGAAAGGCTGGGGCTTTCCTCAAGAAGGTCCTCGATTTTTTCTCGCTGCTCGGACAAGGTGTCCAGCCAGCTTTTTGTCTTGAACCTGGGCTGATACTCGCACTTGAGGAGATGCGCGACGATGACCCTGATCCTCGAACGCAACTGACGCTTGTCCTTGAGCACGATACTCTCCAGTTCCCCAAGCAGGTTTTCAAGATCGACTTGCGCGAACTGCTTTTCGCGGATCAGTTCGATCTGACGCTCCACCCACAGCACGTAGTCATCCTCGATCTCGGGCCCCGCATACGCGAAATAGCTCATGTCTTTCTCCTGATGCGACTGTTGGACACCCCCAACTGCAAATAATTCAGGCAAAACCGCATTTAATACTTGCATTGCGCGAAATACTGTACAAAAATACAGTCTGTTCATACAAACAGGCCTCAATCGATGATCAAGCTCACACCCCGTCAAGAACAAATCCTGAACCTGATCCGGGACGCGATCGAGAACACGGGCTTCCCGCCGACCCGCGCCGAGATCGCCAACGAACTCGGGTTCAAGTCCGCCAATGCGGCCGAAGAACATTTGCAGGCCCTGGCGCGCAAGGGCGCGATCGAAATTTCGCCGGGCACCTCGCGCGGCATCCGCCTGATCGGCGCCAGCGTCGAATCCATGCCCATGCCGCCGCCCACGCTGATGATGTCGCTGCCGCTGGTGGGCCGGGTGGCCGCCGGTTCGCCCATCCTGGCGCAGGAACACGTGGAAACGACCTACAGCGTCGATCCATCCATGTTCTCGTCCAGGCCGGACTTTTTGCTGAAGGTAAAGGGGTGGTCGATGCGCGACGCCGGCATCATGGACGGCGACCTGCTGGCCGTGAAAAAAGTCGACAGCGCCAAGAACGGCCAGATCGTGGTCGCCCGCATCGGCGAAGACGTGACCGTCAAGCGCTATAAAAAGACGGGGGGCATTATTGAATTGTTCCCGGAAAACCCGGACTTCAAGGTGATCCGCGTCGACCCGGAAGTCGACGAGTTCACCCTGGAAGGCCTGGCCGTGGGATTAATGCGCAGCTGGCATTAAGACTACCGGGACTTACTTGGACTTGCCTGAGGCAGCCGCATCCTTGACCATGCGGTTGTGCTCGGTGACATAGGCATCGGTGGCGTCGCGCCACATGTGGAAATCGGCCATCAGCAGTTTCGAGGCAATCTTCGCCTCTTCCACGATGTCCTGGTACACCTTGTCGAGGTGTGCCGTCGCCTGGGCCGACTCGTCCTTGGTCAGCAAGTCCGCGATATCTTTCGGGATTTTCTTCGACAGCGGGTTGGCGGCATTCAGGTTTTCCACGAAGGCGTTGTAGCAAGCCTGCCAGACCTGCATTTTCTTGTCCACTTCCGCGATTTCGTAATTCTGTTTCGACATGGCCGGAATGCGCGGTGCCGGGCAGCGGTACTTGCCGGTTTTCAATTCCGCCCCATCGTATTTCGAGATCCAGTATTCCATGTCCGCCTTGCGCTCGGTGCGTCGCTTCATCATGTCCAGCGCCGCGATGGCCGTCTTGTTGCCCTTGGCCGCGGACTTCCTGAACCATGCCTCGGCCTTGACCAGGTCGATCGCGCCGGCTTCGCCGTACAGATGCATTTCCCCCATGTGCAGCTGCGCTTCCGGATTGCCGGCGTTGGCCAGCTTGGTGTACATCTGCAAGGCTTCGGCGTAGGATTTTTTCGCGAACAGCGCGTTGGCGTCGGCCAGCGGATCGGCCAGGACGGCGCCGCTCCAGAGCAGGGAAAGGCAAAAAAGGTATTTCTTCATGTTTTCAGATCTTCTGTGCAAAGGTGGTGACAGATCATAACGGATCGGTCGCCAAAAACCCGGGGTCCGTCGCAATTTTGTGGCGTCCGGGACCGCCCTCCCTTACGCTTGACGTCAATATAACAAGATCAGGGAAGTCCAGCATGTTCCGCCATATTCTTACCGTACTCCTCGCATTTTCCACCATCGGCGCCGCCCGGGCCCAGGATGGCCAGCCCAACCGCTACCGCGTCACCATCAATGCCGACGCCACCCGCGCCCACGTGGACGCCAGCGTCTGGATCGAAGGACGCGAGCTGGTGCTGTTCAACGTCACGCCCACGGCGCAGCTGAAAAACGGGCAGGCCGAATTCCTGGAAAACATCGTCGCCAGCGACGGCGGGGGCAAGCCCCTGGCGCTGGCCGACAAGGGCGAAGGCGAATACGAACTCGATGGCGACCGCCGCGTGACGCTCAGCTACGACGTGCGGCTCGAGCATGGCAACTACGCCTGGCCAGCCGGCGCCGAAGAAGTCTCCTACCGCACCGACGAAGGCATCATGGCCACCGGCTACGCGCTGTTCCTGGTCCCGGGCGTGAAGATGCACGGCCCGACCGAAGTGAGGTTCGCCCTGCCGCAAGGCTGGAAAGCCCACACGCCGTGGCGCGCCGGCAGCGCGCCGGACAGCTTTATCGCAGAAACGCGGCGCGAGCTGGCCAACAATGCCCTGTTCCTGGGCACGGCCCGCGGCGAACGGCTTTCCGTGGGCGGCATCGACCTGACCCTGGTCATGGGCAAGCGCTACTGGCCGCAGCGCGCCAGCTTCGTGGAATTGATCGAGCGCCAGCTGACAAGCTACCAGGCCATGTTCGGCAAGCCGCCGCTGGCCAGCCGCTACCTGGTGGTCATCAACCAGAACGAGACCGGCGACGGTGGCGCGTTCTCGGGCAGCTTCAGCCAGTTCCTGCGCGGCGACGGCGACCGCGCCACCCGTCCGATCTGGGGCCGCGTGGTGGCGCACGAGCTGCTGCACTTCTGGAACGGCGTCTCCATGACACCGGTGGACGATCGCCAGGAATGGTTCAAGGAAGGGGTGACCGACTACCTGACCGTGGTCACCATGGCGCGCAACGGCATCGTCGACCGGGAGTACGTCAAGCAGTTCCTGGAAAACCTGGGCCGCGGCCAGATGGTGGCGCGCCTGGGCATGGGCCTCAAACCCACGGTCGAAGATGCGGCCAGGGACAAGCACAAGAACTGGCTGCTGGTGTACGGCGGCGGCAGCGTGGCGGCGCTGGCCATGGATGTCGAACTGCGCAAGGCGAGCGGCGGCAAGCTCGGGCTGCCGGACCTGATGAAAGCCTTGTATGCGGAGTACGGGGTGGCGGGCAAGCGCTACGTCCACGACGACATCGTGCGCGTGGCCAGGCGGCTCAGTGGCCAGGACCTGGGGCCGCTGCTGGAGCGGATCGTCCGCAACGGCGGGATGCCGGACCAGCGCGCCACCTTCCGCGACATCGGCCTGCAGCTCGAACAATACCCGATGCTCGAAGCGTTCCTGCTGCGCGATCCGAAGGCCAGCCTTGACGCGCGCAAGCGCTTCAAGGATATCTTCGGGCTGGCATTTTAAGCTAGCGGCCCGTCGCCGCGCCTTCCCGCCCTGGGCCGGCAACATCGGTCACGGTCCGGTCGACCTTGACCAGGATGAAGTCGTTCTTGTTCTTGTCGTTGAGCGGGCCGAAGCCCAGGGTCGTGTAGTCGTCGCGCACGTGCAGGCCGGTCATGCCGAACCACGCCATGTCCTCTTTCGACAGGATATAGAATTTGGGTGCGTTATAAGGCGCCAGCTTGCCAAACCAGGACACGAAGCTGTTGATCCCGGTCTCAGCGAAGAAATCGCGCTCGGCTTTGGCGGCCTTGTCGAACAGGGCCAGTTCATCCGGCGCCATCTTTTTCGCACCGGTCTGGTGCAGGTACAGCCTGTGCCCCGCCGTGCCGTGCCAGGCCACCAGGCCGCGGCCGGAGATGTATTTTTCTTTCCCGGCCGGGAAAATGTAATTGGCACACGAGGAAAAACAGGGGCCGACGACTTCCACATCGATCCGGTTTGCATGCACCCAGCGCGCGATCCTGGTCGCGGCGATCACGTCGCCCCCACCGGAATGGATGCGCAGGCGGCGCACCGGCCCGGCGCCGACCACGGCCTGGAGTTTGTCGAAGCTGTCCGGGAAGATGTTGCCACGAAAATCGACCACGCCGTCATTGACGCCGATGGTCGGCACCGTCCAGTTCACCTGCTTGCTGGCGCAGCCCGCCAGCAGCAATGCCATTGCCAGGCCCAGTGCGCGCGCGCTCACAGCGCGTTGCGGAAGTCGTCCAGCAGGTCGTCGCTGTCTTCGATGCCCACCGATACCCGGATCAGCGATTCGGCGATGCCCATGCTGGCGCGGCGCTCGGCTCCCATCTCGAAAAAGATGGTGTGCGCCACCGGGATTACCAGCGTGCGCGTGTCGCCCAGGTTGCTGGCCGGGATGGCCAGCTGCAGGCGGTTCAGGTAGTCGAAGCAGTCGATCCCGTCCTTCAGTTCGAAGCTGAGCAGCGCACCGCAAGTACGGAACAGATCGGTCGCAATGCCATGCTGCGGGTGCGACGCAAGGCCGGGATAATGCACCGCCGCCACGCGTTCGTCCGCTTCGAGCATGCTAGCCAGCGCCAGCGCATTGCTTGACGCCCGGTCCATGCGCAGCGCCAGCGTTTCGGCGCCCACGGCGATATGATGGGCAGCTTCCGGTCCCAGCGCGGCGCCGAAATCGCGCAAGCCCTTGGCGCGCAGCTGCGCCATGCCCCACTGGATTGCCGGATTGCGCTTGTAGTTGTCCGCGATGTTCGGATACGCGGTCCAGTCGTAGATGCCGGTATCGGTCAGGCTGCCGCCCAGCGCGTTGCCATGCCCGCCGATCGCCTTGGTCAGCGCATTGACGACCAGCCCCGCACCGACCGCCTTGGGACGGAACAGGTAAGGCGTGGTCATGGTGTTGTCCACCACGTACAGGATGCCGCGTTCCTTGCACAGCTGGCCGATGCGCGCCAGGTCGGCGACCTGGGTGCGCGGATTGGCGATGGTCTCGACGAACACGATCCGCGTTTGCGCCGTCAATGCCGCTTCGACATTGGCCACGTCGGTGGCGTCGACAAACGCCACGCCCACGCCCTGCCCCGCCACGGTCTGCCACAGGCTGTTGGTATTCCCGAACAGGAAGGACGAGGACACCACATGGTCGCCCGCTTTCAGCAGCGCCTGGAACACGGCGCCGATGGCGCCCATGCCGGTGGCGAAGCACAGGGTGGCAAGGCCATCTTCCATGCGCGTGATTTTTTCCTCCAGCGCGGAGATGGTGGGATTGCCCTGGCGGCCGTAGCGAAAGCCCGGCTCCTTCCCCTGGAACACCGACGCCAGCTGGCGCGCGTCGGTGTAGCCGAAAGCGACCGAGGTGTGGACCGGCTTGTGCAGCGAGCCGTGCTCGATCGTCTTCTGGCGGTCGCTATGCAGGATGGTGGTGGTAAAACCGTTACCTTTTTGATCGCCCATGTCGCCTTATTCCGCCGTTGCGAGATTCAGGTTCAGCTGGGTGCGGGCCGCGTCTTCGGCCGGTGCGTCCTTCGGATGATGGCGCGCGTATTCCAGCTTGTCGAGGTAGTCCGGGGTCACGTCGCCGGTGACGTAGATGCCGTCGAAGCAGGATGCCTCGAAGCTGGTGAGCACCGGATTGACGTCGGAAATCGAGCGCTTGAGCGCATCGACGTCCTGGTACACCAGGGCGTCTGCCGTGATTTCGCGGCACACTTCCTCGGTGCTGCGGCCATAGGCGATCAGTTCGTCGCGGGTCGGCATGTCGATGCCGTACACGTTCGGGAACAGCACCGGCGGCGCGGCCGAAGCGAAGAACACATTGCGCGCGCCCGCTTCACGGGCCATCTGCACGATTTCGCGGCTGGTGGTGCCGCGCACGATCGAATCGTCGACCAGCAGCACGTTCTTGCCCTTGAATTCGGAACCGATGGCATTGAGCTTCTGGCGTACCGACTTGCGGCGGATCGCCTGGCCCGGCATCAGGAAGGTGCGGCCGATGTAGCGGTTCTTGATGAAGCCTTCGCGGTACTCGACGCCCAGCTTGAGTGCCAGCTGGATGGCGGCCGGACGCGAGGAATCGGGAATCGGCATGACCACGTCGATTTCGCCGGACTTGAATTCGCTGCGCACCTTGTCGGCCAGGTACTCGCCCATTTTCAGGCGCGTGGCGTAGACCGAAGCGCCGTCCAGGATCGAGTCCGGGCGCGCCAGGTAGACGTATTCGAAAGCGCAAGGGTTCAGGGTCGGATTGTCGGCGCACTGGCGCTGGTGGATCTTGCTGTCGTTGTCGATGAAGATCGCCTCGCCCGGCGCGATGTCGCGCAGGAAGGTGAAGCCCATGCCTTCGAGCGCCACCGATTCGCTGGCGATCAGAAATTCGGTGCCGGTGTCGGTTTCATTGGTGCCGATGCACAGGGGACGGATGCCGAAGGGATCGCGGAAGGCCAGCAAGCCATGGCCGGCGATTTGCGCGACCACGGCGTAGGCGCCGCGCACGCGGCGGTGGACCATGGTCACGGCCTTGAACACGGAATCCGGGTCGAGCGTGAAGCCGGTGGTCGATTCCTGGATTTCGTGGGCCAGCACATTGAGCAGCACTTCGGAATCGGAATCGGTGTTGATGTGGCGGCGGTCGTTGCGGAACATCTCGCTCTTGAGCTGCGCCTGGTTGGTCAGGTTGCCGTTGTGGGCCAGCGTGATGCCGAACGGCGCATTGACGTAGAACGGCTGCGCTTCCTCTTCGCTGGACGAACCGGCGGTCGGGTAGCGGCAATGGCCGATGCCCGAATTGCCCTGCAGCGAACGCATATTGCGCGTGCGGAAAACGTCACGCACCAGGCCGTTGGCCTTGTGCATGGAAAACATGCTGCTGTGATTGGTTGCAATGCCCGCCGCATCCTGACCGCGATGCTGCAACAGCAGCAAGGCATCATATAACAGCTGATTGACGGGATTTTGCGAGACGACGCCGACGATGCCACACATGGTGCGCTCCTAGAGACTGGTACTACGGATTTTAAAAAATTTAAAAGTTCACGTGCCGCGCAAGAGCCGCTGGCAAAAAGGGTTTGACGGTGCGCGCGCCGGTCTCGGCAATCGGACTGAACAGCGCATTCTTCCAGAAATCCTGTTTCGGCAAATCGGTCATGCCGCCCACCATCACGGCGGCCAGCACGATGATGATGCCGCGCGCCAGGCCGAACAAGCCGCCCAGGCCGCGGTCCGCCAGGCTCAGGCCGCTGGCCTTGACCAGCGCATCGACCGCCATCATCAGCAGGCCCATCAGCAGCCGCACGCCGAGGAACAGGGCCACGAAGGCCACCATCAGGCGCACTGCCTCGCCGGGGATCATGGACGGCAGCAGCGGCGCCAGCTGGGCGCCATAGGCATTGGCGAGCACGAAGGCCACGATCCAGCTCAGCAGCGACAATATTTCCTTGACCAGGCCGCGCAGGGTGCTGATGACGATCGACGCGATCAGGACGAACAGCACCAGGTAATCGAAAATGGTCACGCCGCGCCCGCTCCTGCCTGCAACATCAGTTCGGTACCGCTTTGCCCGACAGGCCCAGCTTGTCGAGCTTGCCACGAATACGGTCGCCATCTTCCTTGTCGAAGGGTCCGACCTTCACCCGAATCAGCTCGCCGTTTTTCTGGGTCGATGCCGGCACGCCTTCGGCCTTGAGCTTCGCCATCAGTTCATTGACTTTTTCCTGGCTGGCCAGCGCGGCCACCTGCACCGTGTATTTCTGGGGCGCCGGGGCCGCTGCCGGCTTGCCTTCCAGGATGGCCAGCGCGCGTTCGGCATCGGTCTTCGGCACGGCAGGCTTGGTGTCGGCGGGCTTGGCTTCGGACGGCTTGACGGCCGGCTTGGCCACGGCCTTCACGTCCGGCTTGGCGGCGGGAATTTTCACTTCGGCGACATCGCGCGGCGCGGTCACCACGGCCGGCGGCGGCGCGGCCGGCCTGGCCGCTGGCATCACCGTTGGAATCGCCGCCGGCATCACGGCCGGTTTCGGCGCCTCCACGATTTCCTCGTGCTTGTCGAGGCTCGCTGCTGCGGGCACGGCGGCGGCCGGCATCGGCAGCGCGCCCGCCTTTTCCTTGGACGGGATGCGGATATCGATATCGTTGCTGCGCGGTTTTTCTTCGGCGTCGAGGATCATCGGCAGGCCGACGGCCACGGCCAGGCCCAGCGCAATGGCGCCGACCAGGCGGCGGCGTGCCCGTTTCTTTTCGGGCAAGACGGGATCTGCGGCGGCGTCGCGCGCTGCCTTGCTGCGCCTGGCGGCAGGCTCCCCGGCGCTCGAAGCGCGCTTGGAACGGGCCCGCGCGGCTGCGTCTGCATCGTCATCGCGGGACACGTAGCCACCGTCGTCGTCAGTGGAATCTTGCTTGTTTTTATTAAGGAACGAGAACAAGCCCATGCGTTTTTCTTCAGTGAATTGAGGTTTTTCGGGCCGCCATCACACCTGCGACGGTGTAGAAGGAACCAAAGACCACAATTCTATCATTCTCCCCGGCTCGGCTCATTGCATTTGCAAAAGCCTGTGCCGGGTCGGCGAAGGCGGTGACGGTTTTTTCGCCCGGTTTCGCGTCGCCCATGGGCAAGGCGGACAATTGCTGGCACAGGGCGCCGGCATCGGCCGAGCGCGCGGACGGCAAGTCGGCCACGCACCAGTGGTCCACATACTGGGCCATGGGCGCCACCACGCCGGCGATATCCTTGTCCTGCATGATGCCGAACACGGCGTAGGTATAGGGATGGAAGCCCATATTGCCCAGGTTCTGGGCCAGCGCCGACGCGGCATGGGGATTGTGGGCCACGTCCAGGATCACGGTCGGGCGTCCCGGCAGCACCTGGAAGCGCCCCGGCAGCTCGACCACGACCAGGCCGGTGCGCACTTCCTGCGCCCCCACCGGCAAGCGCATGCGCAGCACTTCCAGCGCCGCCAGCGCGGCCGAGGCGTTGAGCAGCTGGTTGGCGCCGCGCAAGCCCGGATAGGCCAGCGAATTGCGGCGCTGTTCGCGCCCGCCGTAATTCCACTGCTGCTTGTCGCCGGAATAATTGAAGTCGCGGCCCAGCAGCCACAGGTCGGCGCCGATCGCTTCGGCATGCGCCACCAGCGAGGCCGGCGGCACCGGGTCGCTGCAGATGGCAGCCTTGCCCGGCCGGAAGATGCCGGCCTTTTCGAAACCGATTTTCTCGCGCGTGTCGCCCAGGTAGTCGGTATGGTCGATGTCGACCGAGGTCACGATGGACACGTCGGCATCGATCACATTGACCGCGTCCAGGCGTCCGCCCAGGCCCACTTCGAGGATGGCCACGTCCAGCTGCGACTGCGACAGCAGGTGCATGATGGCCAGGGTGGTGAATTCGAAATAGGTCAGGTCGGTGTCGCCGCGCTGCGCTTCGACCGCATCGAAACTGGCCACCAGGGCGGCGTCGCCGGCCATCTCGCCGTTGATGCGGGCGCGCTCGTTAAAGTCCAGGAAGTGCGGCTTGATGTACAGGCCCACCTTGTAGCCGGCGCGCAGCAGGATCGCTTCGAGCATGGAACAGGTGGATCCCTTGCCGTTGGTGCCGGCCACCATGATCACGGGGCAGGCAAAGGCCAGCGCCAGGCGCTCCTTGACGGCGCGGACACGGTCCAGCCCCATGTCGATATGGACTTCGGCATGGCGCGATTCGAGCAGCGCCAGCCACGCGGGCAAGGTGGTGGGAAGTGTGGACATGGGTGCGAGCGGAAGGGTGTTGACGGGCCATGGCGCCTGCCATGGCCCGTGCGGAGAAGGCTTAAGCGATGACTTCGACGGCCTGGTCCTGCAGCAAAGCGAGCAAACGGGCGATTTCTTCGCGCATCTTGCGGCGATCGACGATCATGTCGACCGCGCCCTTGGTGACCAGGAACTCGGCGCGCTGGAAGCCTTCCGGCAGCTTTTCGCGGACCGTGTTTTCGATCACGCGCGGGCCGGCAAAGCCGATCAGCGCTTTCGGCTCGGCGATCACGACGTCGCCCATGAAGGCGAACGAGGCGGACACGCCGCCCATAGTCGGATCGGTCAGCACGCTGATGAAAGGCAGCTTTTTCTCGGACAATTTGGTCAGCATGGCGGTGGTTTTCGCCATTTGCATCAGCGACAGCAAGCCTTCCTGCATGCGCGCGCCGCCGGTGGCGGTGATGCAGATGAACGGCACTTTCTGTTCCAGCGCGACCTGGGCGCCGCGCACGAAGCGCTCGCCGACCACGGAACCCATGGAGCCGCCCATGAATTCGAATTCGAAGGCGGCCACGACCACGGGCAAGCTCATGATGGAGCCGCCGAGCACGATCAGCGCATCGGTTTCGCCGGTGGCGTCCATGGCCGCTTTCAGGCGGTCAGGATATTTTTTGCTGTCTTTGAACTTGAGGGTGTCGACCGGCAGGGTTTCCTGGCCGATTTCGTAGCGCCCGCCTTCGTCGAGCAAGCCGTCGAGGCGCTCGCGTGCGCGGATACGCATGTGATGGCTGCATTTCGGGCAGACATGGAGATTCGATTCGAGGTCGGTACGGTACAGGACGGCTTCGCAGGACGGGCATTTGACCCACAGGCCTTCCGGCATGGTCTTGCGAGCGGCGGCGTCGGAACGCTGGATACGTGGGGGCAGCAGTTTTTCTAACCAACTCATACATTCTCCTTCTGCGGCTATCTTCAGTGGACGGTAGTTTAGCGGTTAAGACCCTGCTTGTCGAACACAACCGTGGAAACATTGTTCGTTAAACAATGAATTTTTCCTTCCCTCACCTTTGGACGGCGAAGCCTGGCGCACAGTTCCCGCGGCCGGCAAGCAGCCTATGCATACGCAAAATCATTGCAATCTTGGCAATTTCCGGACGAATCAGTTCCCTTCCCGGAAATACCCCCAGGCGCGCATTCGAAACCATGATGTAGCGCAACTCATTACCTGGAAAATCGTTCAAATTGGTGATTTCGAGCATCTAGATCCACTGATCCATGTCAGCCGTGAAACAGAAAGGGTAGACCGCAATGCCAGACATGCAGCCACTTCCAGGCAACAAACTTCCCGTTAATCCGGATAGGAAACAGGGAAGAGTGGCATACGGCTATGTAACACCAGAACAAGATCGTGTACCTCAGGTCATGAGCATACCGCCGAAGCGCGTCCTTCCTGTCATTTTCATTCCGGGCATCATGGGATCCAATCTGCGCATGAGTGCGGCGCGGCAGAAGGAACTAAAGCAGCCTCACAATATTTCCTGGCGACCCGATAACCTTTCCGTCTCGGCAGCCCAATACAACGATTCCCCTAAGGAACGCCAAAGGCGCCTGGACCCAAACGCCACCGAACTCGACATCTACAATCCCGAAGACGCCGCGACAGGCAACCCAACAGAAACAGCCGACACGCGCAATAGCGCGGTTTATTATCCATTGGGGTACGGCGGTTACGATCGACTTGACGGTCCATTACTTCAAAGTGACTTGCCGGGCACAGAAAAACCTAGAACGAGGGAGCAAAAAGCTCGAGAACGCGGCTGGGGTGAAGTGTATTTCAGCAGTTACGCAGATATCCTTTGTTCGTGTGAACGGCACCTGAACGGGGCATTTAGTGACGGCACGGCAAGCGTGTACCTAAAAAAATTCGTTCTCGGGGTGAATCCGACTGAATGGCAGGCCCATAAGCCGCCACTGCAGTCGGCACTGGACGAGACAACCTTACGCGACACGGTCAGGGGATGTTGGTTCCCAGTGCATGCCATGGGGTATAACTGGCTAAAAGGAAACGAGGTGTCGGGCACTGCAATTGCGAAGCGAATTGAAGCCTTGATAGCGCGCTATCAAAGTCAAGGGTTTCAATGTGAAAAAGTGATCCTTGTAACACATTCGATGGGTGGCCTCGTTGCACGAGCCGCAATTCACCCGGCAATGGGCAAGCTCAATGACAAAGTGCTAGGCATCGTCCATGGCGTGATGCCAGCGATGGGTGCCGGTGCGGCGTACAAACGCGTGCGCTGCGGGTTCGAAGGCAATTCAATCAGTTCAAAGATCCTGGGGAACACCGGTTCTTGTGTAACGCCAGTCCTTGGCAATTCGCAAGGGGGCCTTGAGCTACTTCACAATCAAGATTACGGAAATGGCTGGCTCCAGGTCAAGCAAGATGGGCGAACTTTGAAGAGCCTGCCAGTGAAGGGAGATCCGTACGAAGAAATATACAAAGTCCCTGACAAATGGTTTGGTTTGCTGCGCGAGGAATGGATCAATCCAGCCGAAGCCGATGGATCCGGCTTCATGGAAGCTTGCCGACTTTTGGACCGGGCGAAAAGTTTTCACAAGGCCATTGGCGCTACATATCACTTCGAAAGCTATGGCCACCATGGCGCAGACCCGAAGCGTGCGACGTGGAAAAACGTTGTGTGGGAAATCGACAATGGCCCATCAACCAATGATGTCGACTTCCTTAGAATCACCGCCGATGACGCCAAAGGTCAATTGCATTTGACCGATCCCAATCTACAAACCAAGCGCGAGCTCCGTGCGAAATTGCTCGATCCGGCAGAGCCCGGCGATCAGACAGTGCCACTGCATTCGGCCGACAAGCAACTCTTGACCGGCAAGTTCAAAGGTATATTTCGGCAGACCGGATACGAACATCAGGCTAGTTACAGCGACTCGGCGGTCGTGGCTTCAACAATTTACAGCCTGATACGCATTGCCGCGCAGATGAAATGGAGCAAGTAGTGACGACGCTCCGATACCTGCACAAAGTCTGCCACTGTTTCATGCTGGCGACCTTGGCATTCTTGCTGATGACACAAAGTCAGACCGCCTACCCATCTACGAGGCCAAAAATGCAACCGCTCCCCCCACGCCTCCAAGTGATCTTCGAACGAACCAAGTTAGTGTGCTTTAGCCGCTTTGAAATACGCATTCCAGAAACTGCGACCGTCGTTTATGGCCCGGCCGAAGTTGAAGCGCCACTCAGTTTCATCAAAGGGCAAAGCAAAAAAATTGCTGATCATGTCGCCGCAAGACTCGTCGAAATCGAAGAAGAGCGAGAATTGTTGCGCGAGGATGACATCCGAAACCTGCCGTTGTTCGGCAAAACTATTGAAGGCACGGTTCCCGGACAAAAGATTGTGTTCGGGTCCAGGAACCAGATTGGATATGCAATACATTCCTACATCCCTATAGGAGATGACCTTTTCATTCAACACCTCAACAGTATTCTTCCGGAATACGACCGCATCGCGATATTCAACCGGGTGGCCAGCCATCTCTTGCCCCGCTCAGAAGACGAAATTTCACCGGGCCCAGGAACCTGTATTGAGGGCGGTTTCGTCGCCCTGGATCCCCAACGCGAACGGGTGACAATCGGCATTCGCCTCAAGGAATTCCCTGATGTCCACATATCCCTGGATGTTCACAAGAACCAGAAGTATTTGGCGGAAACTGGGCGCTTGGAATTGATGCGAGAACAGGCAAGGGAAGCCGCAGAGGAACGTGGCCTCGGCGCCGTATTCGCCCGAATCAAGATGCTGCGGCACGAGAAGCGGCAACTGGGAGATTGGAAAGGAGTCGAGATACTCACTCGCACTCCTGCTCATTTACACAATACGGAAGCACACGAGTTTCGCTACGAAAGCCTGGGAGCCGTGAATGATTCACTTCGACCGCATCTTGATATCCGACTCGACTCCGGGGTAGCGTCGAATCGCAACGCAAGTGTTCAGCCAAGCATCACTGACGACGAAGCTATCGCGCTGTGGGACCAACTTCTGAATTCGATTCGTGTTCGGCCACTAAAGAATAGTTCGATCAACCCAGGCAACCCTGTCGGCCGTTCCGAATCTCGCTGGATCGACTCGGGGATGCCTTGCCCTCAAACTGGATGGTGGCTGTGCAAGCAGGAAGCCATTGACGGCGAGCGAAGGCGGTATTTCACGGCAGGAGAGCTAATGCCAAAAATCATTCTATTTGGTGAACCGTCGCTATGGGAAAGGCTGACTGGGGCAAGCCCTCGATTTAGCTCGACAACCGCATGGAAACTCGATGATCAGGCCACAGAGTAGAGATAGAATCCTACATCGCCTGACCACTTGAGCGCTGGTAGCGACGATTTTCGCGGCGACGCTCTGCAAGTCGGACACAACGCACGAAACAATATTTCAAATACAAGAAAAATCCCCTCCTTTCCCTATCTGAGCGGCCAAGCCGCACTTAGCTACCCACCTTCGGCAAGCAGCCTGTCCATACGCAAAGCCGGGCCCGGTTCGCACTACGCGACAAAAGCAGCACGATGCACGCTATTTCCGTTGACGCATGCGCCACGTCAATTGATACTGGCAAAGATGCAACAAATTAGCTTGCACGCAAAAAGGATAGCTTCCTTGCCATATTCCTTCAATCGCCTCCTGTGCGCCGGCGCCGCACTGCTGCTGCTCATGTCCGCGCCAGCGGGGGCTGACGACACGCCCGGCAGCTATTCGTTCCGCAATTACGGCGCCGACCAGGGTTTGCGCAACCAGGCCGTCACCGGCCTGGCCCAGGACAAGGATGGCTTCATCCTGGCCGGCACCGAAGACGGCCTGTTCCGCTACGACGGCAACCGCTTCCAGCGCTTCGGCAGCGATGACGGCTTGCTCAGCGATGCCATCAACCATATGGTCACCGAGCCGGGCGGGCGCATCTGGCTGGTCCATGCCAAGGGCGCGGTCGCCTGGGCCGGCACCCGCACCGAGGCCACGCTCAAGGCCGGCATCCTGCCCGAGCGGCGCATCGACGCGATCGGGGCCTCGCTTTCGGGCTACCTGCTGGTGGCCACCGACAAGGGTTTTTACGAAGGGCCGCCCGACAAGCTGGTGCCGGTCAAGGGCTTGCCGCAGGCCGACGGCGGCGCCGCCTGGGTCGCGCCGGACGGCAAGCAATTCCTGGCCGCGGCGGAAGGCAAGCTGTACCGCCGCGCAGGCGACGGCAGCTGGGTCGCCCGCGCCCTGCCGCCCGGGGTCGCGCATGAAATACCGAATGCCCTGCTCACCGACAGCCAGGGCCGCATCTGGATCCGCGGCCGCCGCATGCTGCTGCGCCTGGCGTCCTTCGAAGGCCAGGTGCGGGACCTTTCCGACAAGCTGCCCGGCGCATCGGTCCAGAAAAGCCAGATGGCGCAAGATGCGCAAGGCCGGATCTGGACGCCCACCAACCTGGGCCTGGCCCGCTTTGACGGCGACCAGGCCTGGCTGCTCGACGAACAGCAAGGCTTGCCCACCCAGTGGGCCACCACCATCCTGTTCGACCGCGAAGGCAATCCCTGGATCGGTTCCGAAGGCGTGCAGCGCCTGCAGGGCCGGGGCGCCTGGACCTCCCATACGCGGCGCCAGAAGCTGCCTTCGGACACGGTCTGGGGCGTATTCCGCAGCCGCGACGGCGTGCTGTGGGCCGGCACCAACCGCGGCCTGGCCCGCTCGGCCGGCAGCCAGTGGCAAGCCATCGAGGGGACGGGCGGGCGCGCCATCTATGCCTTCGCCGAAGATGGCGCGGGCAACTTCTGGGTGGGCGGAAACAATGCCAAGGATGCCGGCAACGCCCTGCTGCTGCGCGCGGCCGGCAGCAGCGCCTTCCAGGCGGTCCCCTTCGGCAGCAAGGACGAGCCGAGCTCCGTCAACAGCATGCAGGTGGCGGCCGACGGCGCCCTGTATGTGGGCACGCTGACGCACGGCTTGCTGCGCGTGGCGCCCGCGGGCGGCGGCTACGCCAGCACCCCGGTCGCCCTGCCCGGGGGCGACGCGAAGGAACAGATCAACCAGGTGATCCGCGATGCGCAGGGCCGCCTGTGGGCAGCCGGCATGGCCGGACTGGCGTATTTCGACGGCAAGCGCTGGCAGCGCTACGGACTCCGGCATGGCTTGCGCGAACTGCACGTCGAAGCCCTGGCCCTCGATCCGTCCGGCGAACTGCTGGTCAGCTACTGGAACATCCATGGCCTGACCCGCTTCAAGCTTGGCGCCGACGGACTGGGCGCCGCCACCCAGGTCGACCAGCCGGCCGGCCTGGTCAGCGACAATATTTATTCGATCGGTTTCGACGCCCGGGGCGCGCTGTGGCTGGGGACGGCGCAAGGCGTCAAGCGCTGGCACCAGGGACGGCTGGACCAGTTCGGCCGCGGCGAAGGCTTGCCCAGCGACGATTCGGCCGCGAACGCTTTCTGGGCCGACCCGAACGGCGACGTCTGGGTGGGCATGGCCAACGGCATCGCCCACTACCGCGCGGCGGACGCGCCACCGGCGCCGCCCCCGCCCGCGGCCCGCGTGCTGCGCGTGCACGACGGCCACGGCGCCGTCCTGGCCGCGCCCGTGCCGCGCGTCGCCTGGGAAGACCGCGCCCTCGAATTCCGCTTCGCCGTGCTCAGCTACATCAACGAATCCAAGGTCCGGGTGCAGGTGCGGCTGGTGGGGTTTGAAGATGCCTGGCGCGACACCGATGTGCGCGAAGCGCGCTACACCGGCCTGCCGCCCGGCAATTACCGTTTCGAAGTGCAGGCGGCGCTGGGCGACGGGCAATTCGGCCCGAGCGGCATGCGCGAAGTCGTCATTCTGGCGCCCTGGTGGCGCACGCCCTGGGCCATGGCCCTGGGCATCCTGGGCGGCGCCGCCCTGCTGCTGCTGTTCCTGCGCTGGCGCCTGGGCCGCCTGCACCGCCGCAACAGCGAACTGGAAGTGCTGGTGCGCGCCCGTACCGACGCCCTGGAAAAAGCCAACGCGGCGCTGCAGGACGCCAGCATGGTCGACCCGCTGACCGGCCTGAAGAACCGGCGCTTCCTGGGCTTGTCCATGCCCGACGAACTGGCGCGGGTAACGCGCCAGTACCGGTCGCACGACTTCGCGCGCGAAGGCTTGAACAAGACCTTGTTGTTCTTCATGGTCGACCTGGATCACTTCAAGTCGGTCAATGACAGCTTCGGCCACGCCGCCGGCGACCTGGTGCTGCAGCAGAGCAGCCTGGCCTTGCGCAAGGCTTGCCGCGATGCCGATTACGTGGTGCGCTGGGGTGGAGAGGAATTCCTGATCGTGGCGCGCAATGCCGACCGCAATTTCGCCAGCGTGATGGCGGAAAACCTGCGCAAGTCGATCTTCGACCAGCGCTATGACGTGGGCAATGGCGTGGTCCTGCAGCGCACCTGCTCGATCGGTTTTTCCGCCTTCCCGGTCATCGAATCGGATCCGGGCGCCTATCCCTGGGAAGATGCGGTCAAGATGGCGGACCAGTGCCTGTATGCGGCCAAGCGCTCCGGGCGCGATGCCTGGGTCGGCGTGCTGACGCCGCCCGAGGCAGCCGGCGCCGGCTCGAAGCTGGCGGACGACCTGGGCAGCGTGGCCGACGCCGGCGGCGTGCTGGTGCTCAGCTCACTAGCCAGCGGCACGCCCGTGCGCTGGCACTAAGCTAGTTCACTTCGACGGTCGTGAATTCGACCCCGCCCACGCGCGCGGCAACCAGGTTGTAGATCCATGCGAAGAGCAGCGTGAACAGGAAGCCGAAGATGGCGTAAAGCACCGGCACGATGATCAGCATGCCGATGCCCATTCCCACGCCCATGGCCCCGGAACCCGGCGCGAAGGACATGCCGATCGCGAACAGCAGCACGAAGGGGATGGTCACGACAAAATACAGGGCTGCGGCCACTTTGGCGTTCTGCAGGATCGACACGCTGACTATCTGTTTCTTCATGAGGGAACTCCTTCGGGTTTATTGGTAAGTTTGCAACCCCACCAATGTACCCGAAGCCGGCAGCGACGTATGTATTTAATTGCTGTCGAGTGCGCTGCGGATGCCCGCCACAAAGGCTTGCACGCGTGCTACCGCTTCACCCGGCGGCGACGCCTCGATCTCCTGGATGATGCGGCTGCCGATCACGACGGCGTCGGCCACTGCCGCCACCGCCTTGGCCGTGGCCGCGTCGCGGATGCCGAAACCGACGCCGATCGGAATGCCGACATGCTCGCGGATGGCGGCCAGGCGGCGCGCCACGTCGGCCGTATCGATGTTGCCGGCGCCGGTCACGCCCTTGAGCGAGACGTAGTAACTGAAGCCGCTGCCGAACCTGGCGACCTGGGCGATGCGTTCGGCGGTCGAGGTGGGCGCCAGCAGGAAGATCAGGTCCAGTTCGCTGGCGCGCATGGCCGCGGCGAACTCTTCGCATTCTTCGGGCGGATAGTCGACCACGATGGCGCCGTCGGCGCCGGCTTCCTTCAGGCGGGCAATGAAATTGTCCGTGCCCATGCGCTCGATCGGGTTGGCGTAGCCCATCAGCACGACCGGCGTGGTGGCATTGGTCTTGCGGAATTCACGGACATAGTTGAAGACGTCGGTCGTGCTGATGTTGAACTTGAGCGCGCGTTCACAGGCGCGCTGGATGACCGGGCCCTCGGCCATGGGGTCGGAAAAAGGGACGCCGAGTTCGAGGATGTCGGCGCCGCCGGCCACCATGGCGTGCATCAGCGGCACGGTGGCATCGGGGCCGGGGTCGCCGGCGGTGATGAAGGTGACCAGGCCGGTCTTGTTACGGGCTTTGAGTGCGGCGAAGCTTGGTGCGATTCTGGACATGGCGGTGCTTTCTTGGTTGGCTGGGGTTGTCGGCGATTGGTGGAAGGCGCTGCGCTTTTCCACCCTACCAGTTCAGGCCCATCCGTTCGGCCACCGTGTGCATGTCCTTGTCGCCACGGCCCGACAGGTTGACCAGGATGATCTTGTCCTTGTCCAGCGTCGGCGCCAGCTTGGCCGCGTAGGCCAGCGCGTGCGACGATTCCAGCGCGGGAATGATCCCTTCGATATGGCAGCAGTCGTGGAAGGCGGCCAGCGCTTCCTCGTCCGTCACCGACACGTACTGGGCGCGGCCCAGGTCCTTCAGCCAGGCGTGTTCCGGCCCCACGCCCGGATAATCGAGGCCGGCCGACACCGAATGGGTTTCGATGATCTGGCCGTTCTCGTCCTGCAGCAGGTAGGTGCGGTTGCCGTGCAAGACGCCGGGGAAGCCGGCCGTCAGCGAGGCGGCATGCTTGCCCGATGCGAGGCCCTCGCCTGCCGCTTCCACGCCGATCAGCTGCACATTCTTTTCATCGATATAGGGATAGAAAATGCCCATCGCGTTCGAGCCGCCGCCGATGCAGGCGACCACGTAGTCCGGCTGGCGCCCCGTCAGTTCGGGCATCTGGACCAGGCATTCTTCGCCGATGACGGACTGGAAGTCGCGCACCATCATCGGATACGGGTGGGGGCCAGCCACCGTGCCGATGATGTAAAAGGTGTTTTCGATATTGGTGACCCAGTCGCGCATGGCTTCGTTGAGCGCGTCCTTCAGGGTTTTCGAGCCCGATTCCACCGGCACCACGGTCGCGCCCAGCAGCTTCATGCGGTACACATTCTGGGCCTGGCGCTTGACGTCTTCGCTGCCCATGTAGACCACGCATTCGAGCCCGAAGCGGGCGCAGATGGTGGCGGTGGCCACGCCGTGCTGGCCGGCGCCGGTTTCGGCGATGATGCGCGGCTTGCCCATGCGCCTGGCCAGCAATGCCTGGCCGATGACGTTGTTGATCTTGTGGGCGCCGGTATGGTTCAGGTCTTCGCGCTTGAAGAAGATCTGCGCCCCGCCCTGCTGTTCGGACCAGCGCTTGGCATGGTAGACCGGCGAAGGGCGGCCGACGAAGTGCTTCAATTCGTAGCGGAATTCGTCGAGGAATTCAGGATCGGTGCTGTATTTGGCGTAGGCTTCCTTCAGCTCGGCCAGCGCGTGGCTGAGCGTTTCGGCGACAAAGGAACCGCCGTAGGGGCCGAAATGGCCGCGCGCGTCGGGAAGCTGGTAGTCGGGAGTCTGGAACAGGGGCGCCGCCGGAGCGCGTTCAGGTGCGTCTTTCATGGGTATTCTCGCTTTCAATGGTGGTGTCGGCTGCCCGGACCGCGCACACGAAGGCGGCGATCTTGCGGGCGTCCTTGATCCCCTTGCGCTCTTCGACACCACTGCTGATGTCGACGGCATAGGGGCGTACGCGTACCACCGCGTCAGTCGCGCTGTGTACGCTCAAGCCACCACTTAAAACGACCCGAGGCGCGAGTTCTTTTGGAATGAGAGACCAATCGAATGCCTTTCCTGCTCCACCGTAGGCGTCCACGAAGGTATCGAGCAACAAACCCGAGAACAAGGGACTGGCGGAGCGGTATTGATGCTCATATTCTAGCAAATCGGCGGCGCTTGTGTCGGGCTTGACGCGAAACACCCGCAGGAAGGGGCGTCCGACCGCCGCCGCGATGGCGGCGCACTGCTGCGCCGTCTCGTCGCCATGGAACTGGAGCTGGGAAAACGGCGCGGCGGCGGCCACCGCCAGCACCTCGTCCACGCCGGCATTGACGAACAGGGCCACCGTGCTCACGAACGGCGGCACGGCCGCCATCAGGGCGCCGGCCTGGCTGGCCGTCACGTAGCGCGGGCTGGGCGGATAGAACACGAAGCCGAGCGCGTCGGCGCCGGCCGCCACGGCCGCACGGACGTCGTCAAGGCGGGTCAGTCCGCAGATTTTGATGCGTGTGCGATGCATGCTCAGAACCAGGGTAGCGGGCTGGTCGCGTTCTGCGGCAGGCCCCATTTCGGATCGTAATCGATTTTGGCCAGGTACAGGCCGTCCGGCATGAAGGTGGGCGCGGCATCGTTGCGGTCGCGCCCTTCCAGCACGTCGGCCATCCAGGCCGGCGTGTGGCGCCCCTGGCCCACGTAGATGAGCGAGCCGATCAGGTTGCGCACCATGTGGTGCAGGAAGGCGCTGGCGCGCAGCGTGAAGACGATCACTTCGCCGCGCCGCTCCACCTTCACCTCGTGCATCTGCTTGACCGGGGTCTTGGCCTGGCATTGCGAGGAACGGAATGCGGAAAAATCATGGGTGCCCACCAGGCAGGCCGCCGCCTCGCGCATCAGGTCCACGTCGAGCTGGCGGAACACCCAGCCGGCGCGCCCGGCCAGCAAGGGCGAACGCACAGGGTTGTTGTACAGCACGTAGTGGTAGGTGCGGGCGAAGGCCGAAAAGCGGGCGTGGAATTCCTGGCCCGGCAGTGCCGGCACCTCGGTGGCCCAGCGCACGGCGATCGCGTCCGGCAGGAAAGTGTTCACGCCACGGACCCAGGACTGCATGTCGCGGGTCAGTTCGGTATCGAAGTGGATGACTTGTTCGAGGGCGTGGACACCGGTGTCGGTGCGCCCGGCGCAGGTGGTGCCCAGCTCGACGCGCGCGAATTTCTCGAGCGCGATTTCGAGCCGGTCCTGCACGGTGTTGCGGTCTGGCTGCTTCTGGTAGCCATTGAAGGCGCTACCGTCGTACTGGACACCCAGTGCTATCCGTTTCAATGCATGTCCTACGCCAGCTTGGCGCGCATGTCGTTCGCCTTGCCGACCTGCTCCGCGGTACCGCCCTTGATGACTTCGTCCAGCAGCTCGCGCGCGCCTTCCTTGTCGCCAATTTCCTGGTAAGCGATCGCCAGGTCGAGCTTGGTTTCCATTTCCATGTGCACGGCCGAACCTTCGCCATTGTCGGCGGTGGCCACATCGAAGTCCGGCAAGGCGGTCTCGGCGCCGCCGGCTGGCAGGTCGAGGTCGATGCCGGACATGTCGAACGATGGCGCCGGCGCCGGTACGACAGGCGCGCCGCCCGGCAGGTCCGGCATCGCGAAGAAGTCTTCGGCGTCGTCCGCCTTGGCGGCCGGGGCTGCGGCAGGCGTGCCCGGCAGGTCGAAATTCATGTCGCCGAAGTCCATGCTGTTGCCGGCCGGGGCTGCAGGCGCGGCCGACGGCGGCGCCGGAATGTCGAATGCGCTGGCCAGGTCGCCCATGCCATCCTTGCTGTCGCCGGCGGCAAATTCGGCCGACAGGTCGTGGCTGGCCAGGTCCAGGCTGATGTCGTCCAGCGCCTGTGCGTGCTGCGCGGCAGGCGGCGTGGCGGCAGGCTTGTCGATGTCCATATTGAAGTCCATGTCCAGGGCGGCATCGCCCTTGGACAGGCTGATCGGCGCGGCTGCCGCGGGGGCGGCGAAGTCCATGTCCATCATGGGCTGGGTGCTCGGCGCCAGGTCGGCCGGCGGGGCCGCGGGTGCGTCGGCCTTGACCGGTTCGAACGACAGCCCGCCCAGGTCGAAGTCCAGGGTGTGGTCTTCGGCCGCTTTCGGCGCGGCAGGGACGGCCGTGGCGTCAGCCGACAGGTCCATATTGCGCGCTTCTTCCGGCATGCTGCTGATGATCGACTCTTCCAGCTGTTCGTTCAGGATCGCGGCTTCTTCCGAGGCGGCGGCGGGCGCCGGTGCGGCGCTCGGGGCGCCGGCGTACAACGGATTCGGCGGATCGATGGCCAGGCCCAGCGCAGCCGCCTGTGCCCATTCGTCGCCCATGCCCTTGGTCATGCTGTACAGCTCGCTTGCCTGGCCTTCGAATGCGCGCAGGTCCTTGCGGGCCGCATAGATTTCCAGCAGTTTCAGGCGGACCGGATAGCGTTCCGGATGGGTACGCAGTGCTTCCTTGAGAATTTCTTCTGCCTGGGCATCGCGGCCGTAGGCGATGTAGACGTCCGCTTCCGCGACCGGGTCCACTTCATTGGTGTCGAGCTGGCTGGCCGATGGGGCAAAGCTGGAATTGAACACGCTGTTGCTGGTGTCCACGCTCTGGCCGCCGGTTTCGGCGAACAGCGAATGGGCCTGGTCGGTCGGCGCGCCCAGGATCGATGGTTCGGCCGCATTGCCTTTCGACGCTTTCTTGCGGCGCGCCATGGCCAGGCCGGCGAACACGAGGATCAGGGCGCCGATGCCGCCCAGGATCATCATGATGTTTTCCATCACCATGTCCATGAAGCCTGGCTCGGTGGAGGCAGGCGTGGCCGGTGGCGGCGGGGTTTTCTTGGCGGCGGTCGCAGGTGGCGGCACGGCCGGCTTGGCTGGCGGCGGCACCACCACGGCAGGCTTGGCCACGACAGCGGCGGACGGCTTGACGGCGACGGCAGGCGCGGGCACGGGAGCGGGCACCACGACAGCCGGCTTGGCGGCGGGCGGCGGCACGACCACGGGCGCCGGTTTCTGCGCTTCGGTGCCGGCCTTGCTCTTGACGGCCATCAGCTTTTCCAGCTCGCTGACATTGCGCTCGAGTTCCTTGACGCGCGCGGTCGCTTCGGCCAGTGCTTTTTCCTTGGCAATCTTTTCTTCGGTGCTGACGGCGGCGGACTTGCCTTCGGTCGGCTGGGCCGCCTTCGACAGCTTGAGCTGGTCCTTCGCCACATTGGCCGCGGTCGGGCGCTCGGCCACTTGCGCGGTGATCTTGCCGCCGGTGCTCTGGCTCGCCTCGGGCGCCTTGTCCGGCGCCGCGGTCGAAACCTGGCCGGCCAGCTTGGCGCGGTAGGCATTGAAATCGGCTGCGTGGGCCACGACGACGCCACGCGCTTCGCCGTCGCCGGTGCCCTTGATGGCGGCCGTATCGGGCACCGCCAGGATCTGGCCCGACTTCAGGCGGTTCATATTGTTGCCGGAGAAGGCGTCCGGATTGGCGCGGTACAGCGCGACGAGCATCATGTCGAGCGAGACTTCGACCGGCTTCAGGCGCGCGGCGATCTTGCCCAGCGAATCGCCCTTCTGGACCTTGTATTCGGACGCATTGCCACTTGGCACCGTCGCTGCCGACGGGGCAGGCGCGGCGGCAGGCTGGGCGGCTTGCTGCTGTGCGGCCGGGGCCGCCGGCGTGCTGGCGGCCGGACGCGGGGTTGGCGCCGGGCGGGCTGGCTGGGCATTGGTGCGGTTGCCCTGCGACAGCACGTCCACCGGTGCGGCGACCTGGGCCGAATTGGCGGTGCGCATTTCGGCAGGGTCGAGCAGGAAAGTGTATTCGCGTACCAGGCGGCCGGTGCTCCAGCTCAGCTCGAGCAGCATGTCGACGAAGGGTTCGTTGACGGGCGATGCCGAGGTGATCTTGACGAACTGGCGCGTACCGCGCTGTTCGACATTGAAGCGCAGCGCGAGCAGTGCGGGATTGAATTCGATGTTTGCCAGGCGGAAGGCATCGGCCGGCGCCAGTTTGGCGACCAGGCTGCTTCCCTCGTCTGCCGACACTGCAGTCAGTTCGATCTCGGCGTTCAGCGGCTGGCCCAGGGCGGAAAGGACTGTCAGCTTGCCCAGCCCTGCCGCGTAGGCAGACGATGAAAGAAACACCGCGCTGGCGACGGCGCCAGTCAGGGATTTCAACGCGAACGAAGTTATCTTGGAGCGATTGTTTACAGGCATAGTAGGCGGCATCAGAGTTGACTGGGGAGAAAGCTGGTTTCCCGGAGGTCTCAACATATCATCATGCTTTACGGCATGCAAGCTTTTGGATGATAAGTTGGCGGTAAGTCCCTGTAAACGCGCAATTTGCTGCATTCTGAGACACACGGGCCGCTACAAGCGGCCCGTGAGTGGTATTGAACGAAATGCAATGTTATTGCACCCTTTGACAACTTACTTGTCGAGGATAATACGAAGCATGCGGCGCAATGGTTCGGCCGCGCCCCACAACAATTGGTCGCCGACGGTGAACGCCGACAGGTACTCGGGACCCATGGACATCTTGCGCAAACGGCCCACCGGAATGGTCAGGCTGCCGGTGGCGGCGGCCGGCGACAGGCCGGTGACCGACGCTTCGCGCGTGTTCGGCACCACTTTGACCCACTGGTTGGCCGAGGCGATGATGTCGGTGATCTCGTCGATCGGCACATCCTTTGTCAGCTTGATCGTCAGCGCCTGCGAATGCGAGCGCATGGCGCCGATGCGCACGCACAGGCCGTCGACCGGGATGTCGCGGCTGCCGAAGGCGGCGCCCAGGCCCAGGATCTTGTTGGTCTCGGCGCCGGCCTTCCATTCTTCCTTCGACTGGCCGTTGCCCAGGTCCTTGTCGATCCAGGGAATCAGGTTGCCGGCCAGCGGCGCGCCGAACTGTTTGGTTTCCTCGGCAGACAAGCCGTGCTGGGTGGCCAGCACGGTGCGGTCGATTTCCAGGATGGCCGATGCGGGGTCGTCGAGCAGCGATTTCACCGAGCTGTTGATGGTGCCGAACTGGGTCAGCAGCTCGCGCATGTGCTGGGCGCCGCCGCCGGACGCCGCCTGGTAGGTCATGGACGTCATCCAGTCGACCAGCTTGTGCTGGAACAGGCCGCCCAGGCCCATCAGCATGCAGGACACGGTGCAATTGCCGCCGATGTAGTTCTTCACGCCCTTCGTCATGGCGTTCTTGATGACGTCGAGGTTGACCGGGTCGAGCACGATGACGGCGTCGTCGTTCATGCGCAGGGTCGACGCGGCGTCGATCCAGTAGCCGTTCCAGCCGGACGCGCGCAGCTTCGGGAACACCTCGGACGTGTAGTCGCCGCCCTGGCAGGAAATGATAATCTCGCACTTGGACAGCTCGGTAATGTCGGTCGCCGATTTCAGGGTAGTCTCGTTCTTCGCCATGGCAGGGGCTTTGCCGCCCGCGTTCGACGTTGTGAAGAACACAGGTTCGATGTGGGCGAAATCGCCCTCGTCCTGCATGCGCTGCATCAGGACCGAACCGACCATACCGCGCCAACCTACCAAGCCAACTAATTTCATCATCTTTCCTTTTTGTCTTACCTTCGTACGTTTAAAGAGTGCTTCTAACCGAGTGCCCTGACGACTGCATTGCCCATTTCTTCGGTACCGACGCGGCTGGTACCCGGCTCGTAAATATCGGCCGTTCGCAAACCCTGCGCGAGAACCTTCTTGACCGCCGTTTCGATGCGGTCGGCCTGTTCCACCTTGTTCAGCGAGAAGCGCAGCATCATGGCCGCCGACAAAATGGTGGCCAGCGGATTGGCGATGCCCTTGCCCGCGATGTCGGGCGCCGAACCGTGCGACGGTTCGTACAGGCCCTTGTTGTTCGCGTCGAGCGAGGCCGAAGGCAGCATGCCGATCGAACCGGTGAGCATGGCCGCGCAATCGGACAGGATGTCGCCGAACATATTCCCGGTGACCATGACGTCGAATTTTTTCGGCGCGCGCACCAGCTGCATGGCGGCGTTGTCGACATACATATGATCGAGTTCGACGTCCTGGTACTCCTTGTGCACGTCGGTGACGATGTCGCGCCAGAACTGGAAGGTTTCCAGCACATTGGCCTTGTCGACGCTGGTCACGCGGCCGCTGCGCTTTTGCGCGGCCTGGAAGGCCACGTGGGCGATGCGGCGGATTTCGGTTTCGGCGTAGCGCATGGTGTCGAAGCCTTCGCGCTCGCCCTTGAACGGACCGTCCGGGCATTCGCGCACGCCGCGCGGCTTGCCGAAGTAAATGTCGCCGGTCAGTTCGCGGATGATCAGGATGTCCAGGCCCGACACCACTTCGGGCTTGAGGGTCGAGGCGCCCGCCAGTTCGGGATACAAAATCGCGGGACGCAGGTTGGCGAACAGCGCCAGCTCCTTGCGCAGCCCCAGGATGGCCTGTTCGGGACGCAGCGAGCGTTCCAGGCTGTCGTACTTGTAGTCGCCAACGGCGCCGAACAGCACCGCGTCGGCCGACTTGGCCAGGGCCAGCGTGGCCGGCGGCAGCGGGTGGCCGTGCGCGGCGTAACCGGCTCCGCCCACGTCCGCGCTTTCCATCTCGAACGATTCGCCCAGCACGTTCAGGACCTTGACCGCCTGCGCCATGATTTCGGGGCCGATGCCGTCACCCGGAAGGATTGCAATTTTCATGTTCTGGTTTGCTCTATCTATTAGATGACGTTCGCCAGCCAGGGCTGGGCGGCAAGGTGGCGCTCTTCGAAGGCGCGGATCTCGTCGGCGTGGCGCAGGGTCAGGCCGATGTCGTCCAGGCCGTTCATCAGGCAGTACTTGCGGAACTGGTCGATGTCGAACTGGTAGGACAAGCTGCCATTGCTGGTGGAGACGCGCTGCTGTTCCAGGTCGACCACGAGGCGGAAACCCGGAAATGCCTTCACTTCATTGAACAGGTGGTCGATCTGCGCTTCGGGCAGCACCACCGGCAGCAGGCCGCTCTTGTAGCAATTGTTGAAGAAGATGTCGGCGAAGCTGGGCGCGATGATGGCGCGGAAGCCATACTGGTCGAGCGCCCACGGCGCGTGTTCGCGCGAGGAACCGCAGCCGAAGTTTTTACGGGTCAGCAGGATCGAGGCGCCCTGGTAGCGTGCCTGGTTGAGCACGAAGTCGGGATTGAGCGGACGACCGCTATTGTCCTTGCCCGGTTCGCCGTGGTCCAGGTAGCGCCATTCGTCGAACAGGTTGGGGCCGAAGCCGGTCCGGTGAATCGACTTCAGGAACTGCTTCGGGATGATGGCGTCGGTATCGACGTTGGCGCGATCGAGCGGCGCCACCAGTCCTTCGTATATCGTAAATTTATCCATGGGCCTTATTTCTTGGCAGCGCCTTCGACTTTGGAGCCGACTTTTTGTACGTCCTTGCCGAAGCCGGAGACGGTGTTGCAGCCTGCAAGCAGGATGGCGATGAAGGAGAGTGCGAATAGTTTTTTCATGATGAACCCTGGGTAAAAGGTGTTAGCGCAACGCGCGCACGTCGACGAAGTGGCCGGTGATGCCGGCCGCTGCCGCCATGGCGGGCGACACCAGGTGGGTGCGTCCGCCCTGCCCCTGCCTGCCTTCGAAATTGCGGTTCGAAGTGGAGGCGCAGCGCTCGCCCGGCTCAAGCCGGTCGGCGTTCATTGCCAGGCACATCGAGCAGCCTGGCTCGCGCCATTCGAAGCCCGCGTCCCGGAAGATCTTGTCCAGCCCTTCGCGCTCGGCCTGGTCCTTGACCAGTCCCGAACCCGGCACCACCAGCGCCAGGCGCACGTTCGACGCGCGGTGCTTGCCGCGCACGACGGCGGCCGCCGCGCGCAGGTCTTCGATGCGCGAATTGGTGCACGAGCCGATGAACACCTTGTCGATGCGGATGTCCGCGATCGGGGTGTTCGGCTTCAGGTTCATGTAGACCAGCGCCTTTTCCATGGCGTCGCGCTTGACCGCGTCCTTTTCCAGGTCGGGGTCGGGCACGCGGCCGTCGATGGAGGTGACCATTTCGGGCGAGGTGCCCCAGGTGACCTGCGGCTTGACTTCCAGCGCATTGAGGGTGACGACCATGTCGAACTGGGCGCCGGCGTCGGTGTGCAGCGTGCGCCAGTAGTCGACCGCGCGGTCCCAGTGGGGACCTGCCGGCGAAAACGGACGGCCCTTCACATAATTGATGGTGGTGTCGTCGACGGCCACCATGCCGGCGCGCGCGCCGGCTTCGATGGCCATGTTACAGACCGTCATGCGCCCTTCCATCGACAGCGAGCGGATGGTGGAGCCGCCGAATTCGATGGCGTAGCCGGTGCCGCCGGCGGTGCCGAT
>Ga0187843_10000136_pt1 | contig 59064 bp, 54 predicted proteins | sample SpaLakP09_SKY_43_FD_134516 | JGI IMG/M metagenome (GOLD analysis project Ga0187843, IMG submission 134516) | Oligotrophic lake water microbial communities from Sparkling Lake, Wisconsin, USA - SP09_SKY_43 | ecosystem: Environmental > Aquatic > Freshwater > Lake | place: USA: Sparkling Lake... | reverse complement strand
ATGGGGTGGCTGATGGGGCTCGAACCCACGACAACAGGAATCACAATCCTGGACTCTACCAACTGAGCTACAGCCACCATCGTTCTGCATTTTTGTCCCGATGCTTCCGAGACAGCTAGCGATTATACAAACTTCTGGCGCAACTGGCAAATCAAAATGCTAGTTTGCCGCCAAACCACTGTTTTTCCACGGGAGCTGAACTTCCCGTACTGGCGGCGCCAGCCCCAGCAAACTGGCAAATCCCACCGCCAGGGCCGTTTCGCTGGCGCTGGTAAAACCTTCCAGGCGCGCCGCGCCGCTGCCCTTGTTCTCCAGGCCGGCCGCCGCCAGCAGGCGCGCCAGCTGGCGTGCCACGGCGTCGCCGGTGTCGATCAGCACCACCTGGCGCGTGGTGGTCCGGGCGATGATGCCTTCGATGGCAGATTGCACGAAAGGATAATGCGTGCAGCCCAGCACCAGCGTATCGGCGCCCTGGTCCAGCAGCGGGGCGATGTAACGGGTGAGCATGGCTGTCGTGTCCGCCGAATCCAGTTCGCCCAGCTCGATCTGTTCCACCAGCCCCGTGCAAGCCTGCAGCAGGAATTGCGCCTGGGTCGTGCTGCTGATCTGTTCACGCAAGGACAGGAATTTTTCTCCGGACAGCGTGACGGCAGTGGCCATGACGGCCACCTTGCCATTGCGCGTAGCGGCCGCAGCCGGCTTGAGGCCGGGCTCCACGCCCACGATCGGCATGTCGGGATAGTTTGACCGCAGCAGCTTGATGGCAGCCACGGTGGCCGTGTTGCAAGCGACCACCAGCGCCTTGGCGCCCTGGTCGATCAGGAAACGCGCCACGGCCAGCGACCGTTCGGCCACCACCGATTCCGGTTTGTCGCCGTAGGGCGCAAAACCGGAGTCGGCGAAGTAGATCAGGTGTTCCTGCGGCAGCTGCGCCCGGATGTGGCGCAGCACCGACAGCCCGCCCACGCCGGAGTCGAACACACCGATCGGGGCCTCAGCGGGGGACAAGCTCATCAGGCGGTAACGATAGGAACGTTCAGGGCTTCGATCTTTGCTGCCCATTCCTTCGGCCCGGTGTTGTGGACCGAGGTACCGTTGGAGTCGACCGCCACCGTGACCGGCATGTCGACCACGTCGAATTCGTAGATCGCTTCCATGCCCATGTCGTGGAAGCCGAGCACCTTGGCGCTCTTGATGGCCTTGGACACCAGGTAGGCGGCGCCGCCAACGGCCATCAGGTAGGCCGACTTGTGCTTCTGGATCGATTCGATGGCGGCAGGACCGCGTTCGGCCTTGCCGATCATGGCGATCAGGCCGGTCTTTTCCAGCATCATGTCGGTGAACTTGTCCATGCGCGTGGCGGTGGTCGGGCCTGCCGGGCCGACGGCTTCGTCGCGCACCGGATCGACCGGGCCCACGTAGTAGATGACGCGGTTGGTGAAGTCGACCGGCAGGGATTCGCCCTTGGCCAGCATGTCCTGGATGCGCTTGTGGGCGGCGTCGCGGCCGGTGAGCATTTTGCCGTTCAGCAGCAGGGTCTGGCCCGGCGTCCACGAAGCGACTTCTTCTTTGGTGAGCGTGTTCAGGTCGACGCGGCGCGATTTTTCGGTGTCCGCGGCCCAGGTGACGTCTGGCCAGGTCGACAGGGCAGGCGGTTCCATGTAGGCAGGGCCGGAGCCGTCGAGCACGAAGTGGCCGTGGCGCGTAGCCGCGCAATTGGGAATCATGGCCACCGGCTTGGATGCCGCGTGGGTAGGATGCATCATGATCTTGACGTCCAGCACCGTGGTCAGGCCGCCCAGGCCCTGGGCGCCGATGCCCAGCGCATTGATGCGGTCGCACAGTTCGATGCGCAGCTCTTCGGTCTTGTTTTGCGGGCCGCGCTGCTTGAGTTCGTACATGTCGATGTCGTCCATCAGCACTTCCTTGGCCATCAGCATCGCTTTTTCAGCGGTGCCGCCAATGCCGATGCCCAGCATGCCGGGCGGACACCAGCCGGCGCCCATCAGCGGAACGGTTTTCATGACCCAGTCGATGAGCGAATCGGAAGGGTTGAGCATGACGAACTTGGTCTTGTTTTCCGAGCCGCCGCCCTTGGCCGCGACCTTGACGTCGACCGTGTTGCCTTCGACCAGTTCCATGTGGACCACGGCGGGCGTATTGTCCTTGGTGTTCTTGCGTTCGAATTGCGGGTCGGCCACGATGGAAGCGCGCAGCTTGTTGTCGTCGAAGTTGTACGCGCGGCGCACACCTTCGTTGACGGCGTCGGTGACGGTGCCGGTGAAGCCTTCAAAGCGCACGCCCATGCCGATTTTCAGGAATACATTGACGATGCCGGTGTCCTGGCAGATGGGGCGCTTGCCTTCGGCGCACATGCGCGAGTTGGTCAGGATCTGGGCGATGGCGTCTTTTGCCGCCGGGCTTTGCTCGGCGTCGTAGGCGCGTGCCAGGTGCTGGATGTAATCGGCCGGATGGTAATAGCTGATGTACTGCAGGGCTGCGGCGACCGATTCGATCAGGTCTGCTTGCTTGATGACTGTCATGGCGTTCTCGGGAGGTTAGTGTTTTTTCGACTGGTTCTGGGTGCCGATCATGATGCGGTCGGTGTAGGCAATGGCCAGCGCCGAGAACAGGAACACCATGTGAATACCAGTTTGTGCGAGCAAGACTTTTTCGTCGTACGCGCTTGCATTGATGAAGGTCTTGAGCAGGTGGATCGACGAGATGCCGATGATGGCCATGGCCAGCTTGGTTTTGAGCACGGACGCGTTCACATGCGACAGCCATTCCGGCTGGTCCGGATGGCCTTCCAGGTGCATGCGCGAAACGAAGGTTTCGTAGCCGCCCACGATGACCATGATCAGCAGGTTCGAGATCATGACCACGTCGATCAGGCCCAGCACGACGAGCATGATGGTCGCTTCGGTCAGCTTGGTTTTCGGAACGGCTGCAACTGCCTGGACGCTGGACTGGACCGGCGTAGCGACCGCTTCGAGAATGTGTTTCATCGCGGCTTCATTGCCGAGCACGGCACCGATCAGGTCGATCAGTTCAACCCAGAAATGGAAAACATAGACGCACTGCGCCAGGATCAGGCCCAAATACAGCGGCAACTGCAGCCAGCGGCTCATGAAAATGAGGTTGTTCAGGGGAGTCAGCTTGCGTTGGGTGCTTGGTGCGAGTGGATCGATCATTGATTAATAGCTCCAAAAGTAAGGCGAAAATTTCGATGCGTCATTTTACCCGAGCTTTGCCACCCGGCGGATGGGCAGCCCGGGGAAGGCAAAGTTTGATCTGGCGCAAGCCACAAACCCGGATCGCGAATCATTGGTAAAATCGGCAAGATTGCCCTGGCTAGCCCGCGAACGTGATGCTGTACTATCTGAATGATCAGCTTGATGTTTTTACACTGTAAGGGGACAGTAAGCGACAGCCGTTATCGTGTTAACAAAATTATTACATTGATGGAGATAAGCATGTCGAGCAAGGAAACGAATCAGGAAAATCACGGCTTGCAGGAAAACCGTGTGTTCATGCCCCCGCAGAAGTTTGCTGCCGAGGCCGCTATTTCTGGCATGGATGCTTACAACAAGCTGTGCGCGGAAGCCGAAAGCGACTATGAAGGCTTCTGGGCGCGCCTGGCGCGCGAGAACCTGGACTGGCACAAGCCGTTCACGTCCACGCTGGACGAATCGGATGCGCCGTTCTACAAGTGGTTCGGTGACGGCGAGCTGAACGTGTCGTACAACTGCCTCGACCGCAACCTGAAGAACGGCAACGCGCAAAAGACCGCCATCATTTTCGAAGCCGACGACGGCGCCGTCACGCGCGCCACTTACCAGGAGCTGTACGAGCGCACCTGCAAGTTTGCCAACGGCTTGAAGTCACGCGGCATCAAGAAGGGCGACCGCGTCATCATTTACATGTCGATGTCGATTGAAGGTGTGGCCGCCATGCAAGCCTGCGCCCGTATCGGCGCCACGCACTCGGTGGTCTTTGGCGGATTTTCGGCCAAGTCGCTGCAGGAACGCATCATTGACGCCGGCGCTGTGGCCGTCATCACCGCCGACGAACAACTGCGCGGCGGCAAGCAACTGCCACTGAAAACCATTGTCGACGAAGCGCTGGCGCTGGGCGGCTGCGACACCATCAAGGACGTGATCGTCTACAAGCGTACCGGCGGCAACATTCCATTCACGCCAGGGCGCGATACCTGGCTGCACGACCTGGTCGACGGCCAGGCGGCTGAATGCGAGCCGGAATGGGTGAGCGCCGAGCATCCGCTGTTTATCTTGTACACGTCCGGCTCCACCGGCACCCCGAAAGGCGTGCAGCATTCGAGCGGCGGCTACCTGCTGTGGGCGGCGCTGACCATGAAGTGGACCTTCGACGTCAAACCGAACGACGTGTTCTGGTGCACCGCCGACATCGGCTGGGTAACCGGGCACAGCTACATCGCCTACGGTCCGCTGGCAGTGGGCGCGACCGAAATCGTCTTCGAAGGCATCCCGACCTTCCCGAACGCCGGCCGTTTCTGGGAAACCATCGCCAAGCACAAGGCCACCATTTTCTACACGGCGCCAACGGCAATCCGGTCGCTGATCAAGGCGGCCGACGTGAACCCGGACGTGCATCCGAAGCATTACGACCTGTCGAGCCTGCGTCTGCTGGGTTCGGTTGGCGAACCGATCAATCCGGAAGCATGGATGTGGTACTACAAAAACATCGGCCGTGAAAACTGCCCGATTGTGGATACCTTCTGGCAAACCGAAACGGGCGGCCACATGATTACACCGCTGCCGGGCGCCACGCCGATGGTGCCGGGTTCGTGCACCTTGCCGCTGCCGGGCATCATGACCGCGATTGTGGATGAGGCCGGTGTTGACGTGCCGAACGGGCAGGGCGGTATTCTGGTCGTCAAGCGTCCATGGCCGTCGATGATCCGCACCATCTGGAACAATCCTGAGCGTTTCAAGACCAGCTACTTCCCGGCGGAACTGGGCGGGACGATGTACCTGGCGGGCGATGGCGCGATCCGCAACAAGGAAACGGGCTACTTCACCATTACAGGGCGCATTGATGATGTGCTGAATGTGTCGGGTCACCGCATGGGCACGATGGAGATTGAATCGGCGCTGGTGGCGAACCCGATCGTGGCGGAAGCTGCTGTGGTGGGCAAGCCGGACGACACGACCGGTGAATCGATCTGCGCGTTTGTGGTGCTGAAGCAGGCACGGCCGACTGGCGATGAAGCCAAGCGGATTGCGCTGGAGCTGCGCAACTGGGTGGCGAAAGAGATCGGTCCGATTGCCAAGCCGAAGGAGATTCGTTTCGGTGACAACCTGCCAAAGACGCGTTCGGGCAAGATCATGCGTCGTCTGCTGCGCGTGCTGGCGAAAGGCGAGGCCATTACCCAGGATGTATCGACGCTGGAAAATCCGGCTATCCTGGAGCAATTGAAGGAAGCGATCTAACCGTCGTTCCCGTGCCCCCACTCGTCGTTCCCGCGCAGGCGGGAATCCTTACCCCCTCAGATTAGTGTGGGAAGCTGAGGGACTTACGGCGATGTGGCGGGCGGTCTGCCAAAAATTTCTGGTAGTCTGCACGATCTCTGCTATACTATGCGGCTTCGTGAAAGCGAAGAAGTATTGCAGGAGAGATGGATGAGTGGTTGAAGTCGCACGCCTGGAAAGCGTGTATAGGTTCATAGCCTATCCGGGGTTCGAATCCCCGTCTCTCCGCCAAGGATTCAAATTAGGTAACAAATGGTCGTCCAACGACGGCCAAAGAAGACCAGAAAAAGCCGCTTTAGCCCCTGCTACAGCGGCTTTTTTGTTTTTAGGTTTCCGTCGCCGTCTAGCTGCGTTCAGCTGCATCCGGTGCGTATGGGGGCCTGATATAGATCAGCTTAGCTCTTACGTTTGAATCTGGCCCCCAAAATTTGGTCTAAAGTCTTTTCTACTCTGCGCTTAGGAGATGACGATGCCAAGAATCATACCGCCCCTGACCGAAATGCAAGTCCGGAACGCGAAACCCAGAGGGAAGCCGTACAAGTTGTTCGACGGCGGGGGACTTTACCTGGAGGTGGCTCCGACCGGTTCGCGGATCTGGCGACTTAAGTTTCGTCAGCTGAACGGTAGGGAGAACAAGCTGACGTTCGGTCCCTACCCAGAAATCACGTTGCAACACGCACGAGAGAAGCGCCTGGAGACACGCCGGCTCATGCTGGCAGGGGTAGACCCAGGCAAGCATCGCGACGACGCCAGGCGGGTCGCTGCTGCACGCCGAGCGAACACGTTTGAGAAGATCGCTCGTGAATGGCATGCAAACAAGGTCCCTACTTGGAGCGACCGAACCGCCACAGCCATGATAGCCCGGCTTGAGGCCGATATCTTTCCCGAAATAGGCAGCATCCCTATCGACGAAATCAAACACCGCGATGTCATCGCTGCCCTACGCAAGATTGAGGATCGCGGGGCCACCGAAATTGCAAAACGAATCAAGGCCGTCTGCTCCCAGGTCTTCAGCTACGCGATTCAGTGCGGTCTAACCGAGCGTAACTTGGTGGCCGACATGAAGGACGTTCTCAAGACCAGGCGCGCTTCTCATTTCGCGGCCATCGACGCTGACGAACTGCCGGAATTCCTCGGCGCGCTGGAACGCAATGAGGCGCGCATGTTTCAGTCAACGCGCATCGCGCTACGCTTGATGCTGCTGATCTTCGTTCGCACGAGCGAGCTGATCGAAACCCCTTGGAGTGAAATCGATCTGGAGAAGTGCGAGTGGATCATTCCCTGGCAACGTATGAAGCGCGGCAAGCTGACAGTCAATCCGGATATGACCAACCACCATGTTTGCTTATCCCGCCAGGCTTGTGTCTTGCTTCGTGAACTGCACACCATCACAGGACACAACAAGTACCTGTTCCCCAACCAGCGCGATCCCAAGAGGCCGATTAGTAACAACACCATTTTGGTGGCTCTTGAGCGAATGGGATACAAGGGACGGATGACAGGACATGGCTTCCGCGCCCTGGCCATGAGTACCATAAAAGAGCGGCTTGGCTATCGCCACGAAGTAGTCGATCGCCAGTTGGCACACGCGCCGAAGGACAAGGTAGCAAGCGCCTACGACCGCGCTCAGTTTTTGGCGGAGCGGCGCAAGATGATGCAGGAATGGGCGGACTTTTTGGAGGCGATGACGGGTGGACATCCTTCCTCAAAGGCGTCAGATGAGTCTCAGTGTGTACGGACGGAGCGGCATTGCTAGAGGAGGCGGCCATGAGCAAACCATTTTTCCCGCTGACAGAACAACAGGTAATTCAAGCGGAACCAGGAGAAAAGCCACGTAAGCTATTTGATGGGGCAGGGCTGTACCTTCAAATTTTTCCGAGTGGAACAAAAGTATGGCACTTGAAGTTCCGACAGAGCGACAAGAGAGAAAGTACGCTGACATTCGGCCGATTTCCAGACGTCTCACTTGAACTCGCTCGATGCCGTCGGTCCGCCGCACGGCAAATGTTGCGTGATGGACTTGATCCCCGCACAGAATTTAATGCTAACCACATGGGTCTGCCGAAACGTCCAGTTGCCATGGATGTGAAACAAGTGGAGCACACCGTAGACCAGAGTACCATCGAAGCGATAGAGCGCCTGAGGACGATTGTTCTACCGCTACTATGCCGTGTCCCGCCCGACGAGAAAATGCGATCACACATGCTAGCGATGCTTGAAAAGATTCAAAATGAGCGCAGCGCTGAAGTGATTGACGTGCTATACGACGTTTGCGCCGAAATCATTTTCACCTGCCTCAGTGTGGGCATTGATGATTTGATCGACGCAAGGATGGCGCAGCGGCGTGGAGCGACGCAACTCTAATTTCCCCCAGTGGTCCCTCCTAGCGCTCCCGTCGTCTGCGCGGCCCCCATCGTTTGCAAGACCGCAGTGCACTGGGGCCCACAGTTTGTCACTCGCACCCACAGCAGTCCCTTGTTGTTGCCGTAGAAGCCCCTGGCATCGTTGGGATAGAGTCCGAGCTCGCCAGGCTCGCTGACTTTGAGGACAATCGTATTGCCGATTTTGGGCGCTTCCGTGTCACCGAGACTCACCCAATTAGGGGACTCGGCACCATCGGGGCCAATGACAACGGCGATCAGAGAAAAATAGGGTTGCTTTTTCCTTTTCTTCCAGTAGTTCGCCATGCGCATGAGCGCACTGCCTTCTTCTCCTTTTAACGCGGCCAGCCGGCGGTCGGCGTCATACCAGACCTGCGTCGGCATTGGGTCGAAGGTATATACCTCATCCGTTTGCACAGCGATGCCAGTACGCGTGAGGGTGTGGTCGGCCGGAATCGGTACGGCGCAGGACTGATTTTTGGCGATTTTGAAAAACTTGCGATTCGGGTCCCACTGGCAGAGTCCAGCTGGAGTCGGGGAATCGAGCTTGACTCGTTCGTAGCGCATTGCAGAGCAAGCAGCGAGTTGGGAAAGCACCAGCGTGACCCAGATCATTTCCGTTCTCATGGTGCCATCCGTGTGCAGTTCGGCCATGCTTCAATGTTGATGTATTTTGTCTTCTCAATCTTCAAATCCCGTGGATTGTCGGTCCATGCCCAGCCTATGGGTTTGCGCGCGACCCGGTGTACTGCTAGCTGATGTGCAGGCGCGAGAAGACTCAGCAAGTTGTTCTCGTGCTCTTTGGGGGGAATGCGACGACGCCTGTCGAAAACGGACTCGTGCACGCAGAAGGTCGCGGGGACCGTATGCTGCTTGTCGTCGAGGACATATCCGGCGATATCGCGGGATTTGGCGTGATATAGCATGCCCCACAACATGGCGGCCTCCGGATCATGGCTGCTGCCGTAGGGATTCTCGGGTGCCGCAGCGCCCACGGGCAGTAGCGCAAAATCTATCAACTGCGAAATCATCCAATTAAGGCTGACGCCGCTGAGTAGACTGTCTGGATAGCCGCCCCCTACGTCCGAGTGGGCGCCGGCAAACCAGACTTCGGCAAATTGTCCATTGGGGACGTGCTTGGCGGCGGGGCATTCTGAAAACAGATGTTTCCGCGTTAGTGGCAGCGGCGTGAAAACCCATTCGCGGTTGTCATCGATCGACAGAGCTTGAAAGGCATTGTCGACGTTGCACAGTTGGTCGCCATAGCGCAGATTGGGAGAATCGATATTCACAGGGTATGCTTGTAGGCCGAACTTCTCTTCCAGTCTTCCGATCCAATCAGGTATACCCAATGCCTCGACGCTGTCCCACAACCCCAGCACTTTTACTCGTACAGGCTTGTCGTCCGCTGTGATGCCGGTTCCCTCAAGGGCCTGGCCCACCGCCAACCTGCGCTCGGCCAGGCTCAGTGCCTGGTTTTTGTCTGTCTTGAATGCATCGAAAGTCAGACGCGCGGCCTCATATGCATCGATGCCGGGCGCTTTGACGATGCCAACGGTGTTGAGCAAGGATGCAAGGATGCGGGCCTGGTAAGCGCCGCGGCTAAAGCCAAAGACAAAAATGTCGTCGTCCTTGATGGGCGCACTGCCGTGCTTGTAGTTTTCGATCAGGAAGGCGTAGGCTATGATGACGCGAGGTCGTACGCCGAAGCCTGTCCCCATGCCCAGCACATCGGTCTTGGTGCCAACGCCTTCGATATAGATCGAGGCGAGGTCTTCTCGTTTCTGCAGAGATGCCAGCGAGTGGAGTTTTTTGATGTTGGTGTCGGCGGCAATATCATTGTGTGTGCCGTCGAAAAAGACTGCGATCTTCTTTTCGGGCGCCGCCGATATCTGTGTCTTGTGAATGATGGTAGTGCACCCAGGCAGGACGCACACAAGCAACAGTAGCAACTGGCGCATCATCTATTCCTCCTTCACTTCACAAGTCGTTGCTGATTCTAGGCTGGTTTGCCGAGACTAAATCTATCCAATAATTGCAAATTGCAATTTAGTTGGCCTATGTAGATTTGCAAGTGGATTGGGGTTGTTCGCATCAAGATACTGAAGACAGGGGAGCCTAAAAGCCGTTGACCGCCGCGCAATGGCGCATGACGGCAACGCGCGCATCAGATCACGGCTCGCTCTCGGGTCTGACGAAGCATCGATTGACTTCCGCCGTTGATTGGACTTCCGCCCTGGTAATTTGCATTGTGGCAGTGGACGGACAGTCGAGTGCCAGTCAACTGTCGAGTTCAATCGCTTGCGGCCCTTACGGCCTGCGCGCCGCGATGCACTTCTGGATCCATTCTTCAATTTCGCTGTTGATCCACGCCGACGAATTGGCCCCAAGTTTGACTGGCTTCGGAAATTCCCCCTTTTTGATGGCGTCGTAAATGCTACTTCGGGATTTTCCGCAGATAGTCAGGACCTCCTTGAGTCTTAGAAAGCGAATGGTCGGAGCTATGGCAATCGGTAGTTGATTCGATGACATACTTTGATCTATAGAGTCCACGGTTTCCCCTCCATCAGAGACGTGCTAGTCGAACTGGGTCTAAGGAAGTTCTGCTTGCATTTCGTGCGCTTTCGCCAGCGCGGCCCTGTAGTTCAGCAATTTATTAACCGGGACGGTCTCGCGCTTGGAGCGGGCGGGATTCGTCTCATTACCGTACGTCGTGTACACCGGATACATGTCGGCGCAGAGGATGACCGCGACGGCGTGGTGTTCTCCGTCGGACGCTGACAAGAATGTGCCGCCGGATCCGCTTTGCAAGGCGTCGTCCAGCGCGGCACACAAGGCGACAAGGGCAGCGCGGTCACCAACGATAATGGAGCAGTTGGTCGTTCGCGTTGCGCTGGCGATATGCAACATGTAGTCGCTCATTTTTTCCTCACTTCAAAAGGATTGACGTGGCCATGGAATTACAGCCATGTCGACAACGGATTTATCGGTTGTCATATATTCATTTTGACTTTGCGGCGTTGATTCAGTTCGCGATATATCAAGTGCACTCGAAGTTTTCTGTATAGCGTTTTCCGCATGGAACTCATGCTCTTAGCTTCCTCGCAGGGTGTGGTGCCGCAATGAAAAATCCCCTTGCGCGTTTGATCCTTCATAAGACCGGGGAGGTGCGTTCGTCGCACCATGGATTCGATTTGCCGGTTCCAGCGACAGACGAGGCGGCTTCCATGACGATCATCAAGTTCCCGAAGGCTCCGAAATTGCAGCCACCGCCCCCCCAAATACAGCAGGTGCGAACCGCTTCAATGAGTACGGGCAATAAAATATTCATGGGCCTGATGTGTACTGTGTGGGCCATCGCTGCGTTGGCATGGCCCCTGATCAGTTGGATTGCCTCGATAGACTGCATCTTTCAATTTTTCCGGATGCTCTACTATTGGGATACGCCCGGCGCCCATGCAGGGATCACTTTTCTGGCCCACTTTATGGGTTTCATTGCGCTGACCTTCTTTGTCTTCGTCTATCGGCCCGAGTGGCCTTCGAATGTCAAATGACTTTAGCGGCTAAAGTGAAAGGTACGACGATGGGCGCGACATCGAGTGAGCAAGGCACGCATGCCGCGCGGGCGAATTCCGCATCAGACCGCTTGGCCCGGAGAAAAGCGCCACATGGCCGGCCCCTGGAGTTGGAAATTGATCTGATTGATGAGGATCCTTGCCAACCCCGCAGTGAAAACAACCCAGGTTTCCAGCTGGCCAGTCTCCGGGAGCTCGCTACGACGATAAAACTACGCGGAATTAAGATGCCCATCTCGGTTCGCGAAAATCCACAGGTTGCAGGCCGATACATCATCAATCATGGTGCACGCCGTTTTCGTGCTACTAAGCTGGCCGGTAAATCCACAATCCCGGCATTCATCGACAATGACTACAGCAATGCGGACCAAATGATCGAGAATCTCCAGCGAGACGATTTGACCCCGCGTGAGATTGCCGACTACATCGGTCGCGAACTATCCAAAGGCTGCAAGAAGGGTGACATTGCAAGATCCCTCGGTAAGTCGGCCGCCTACGTTACCCAGCACGTGACCTTGCTCGACCTGCCGCAACCGATCGCCGCAGCCTTTAACACGGGGCGGGCGCGGGATGTCACGGTCATCAATGAGTTGGTCACATGTTTCAATGCCAACCCTGGCGTTGTTGCTTCCTGGTTGGACAGTGAGGCTCAAGATATTACTCGCACATCTGTGCGAATTCTTCGCGACTTTATCGACGACAAGGGCGTGCGCGATCCTCCGCTAGAATTCGTCCCCGACGACAGCCCTTCCTTCCCACCAGAGGATCGCGGCATGAGTACCGCTTCGAAATCGACTGGATCGGAAGACCGTATCAGGTCGCCCATTCTCCAGGTACTGTGTGGCTCGCGTCCCGCCAGCTTGAATTTGCATCGGAAACCGACAGTCGTGGGCCACGGCTGGGTCAAATACGATGATGACGACAGCGAGGTGGAAGTCGACCTTAAAGTGGTCCGGCTGCTAGCTCTGATGGAGCGTTGAACTCGCCTCGTCAGCGGCGCAGCATGTGTGATATTGAATCAGCTGATCGATCTGGTCGCATGAGAGGGGCACTTTGCGGACGCGCGCGATTGGCCGGCATCCGAACATCCGTTGCGTGATGGTCAAACGGCCAGCGGCCGTGGGGTACGATTTAAGGCATTACAATGCCAAACATTAACCCATATGATTGCCAAAAAAATGGGAAATGGAACCGCGTAATGGCGAGTTCACATACCTACTTAAGTTCAAAAAAACTCATATATTTGCCGAAGTCCCATATTTCACAGCATAAGGTTGCCCCAACGACAAAGACAGGCTTGCAGCCCGTGATCCCTATTCACAATATGAAACAATCGCGAATGTTTACCGAGTACTGGCGGTCAATTTCTTGAGAGTCGATGACTCTGTTGAGCGCTGTGTTTCGAGCGATCGTTCCTTATCGTGGCGGTTGATAGTGCCGCTGTGGCACAAGCGAAAGCCAGTAATCCTGACAAGGAAAAGATTGACGATTTGAAGGACGTCGCTGCGGACTTTCGGCCAAGGTGGGAAGCTTCTATTGCACGTGAAGTATGTTTGCTAAATGAAGTTTATGAATTGAAGCAGCGGCTTCGAAAGCTGACGGGAGAGAACGTTCTGCCACTTCGTCCATTACGTAGGGATGAAATATCACCCCCAAAATGACCGCGGTTGTTGCACTATCAATCACTCGCATTTTGCCGTATAAACACATTGTCGGCCAACTACCGCTTCCGGAGTCCCGGCGTTCTCCCAACGAATAATAGGAAAATTATGAGTCCGCAAGATCGCTATTGGAGTTCGTTGTATGAACTGGTTTTTCACGGCTACCTGTTGCAGGCCCATTGCCAAGACGCTGCTGATACGGATCGGAAGTTCAAGGTTGTTGTCGCCATCACATCTTCCACCAGTCTGGGGATTTGGGCGGTGTTCAAGGCCTATCCGGAGGTATGGGCAACGATTATCGTTTGCACCCAGATTGTGAGCGCGACGTCGAAGTACTTGCCTTATGCGGCTCGCCTGAAAGCCGCTGGAGCATGCGTGCACGATTTCCGCGAGATTCAGAATTGGGCAGAGATGCGGTGGTGCGATATTGTCGACGGCGACCTCACGGATAGCCAAATCAACAAAGCGCGTTCAGAAATTCAAGCTAAGACGGCACGTGCATTGAAGTCCCATTTTCCCCTGGACGGACTGCCAGCCCACCAGGGATTCAACGAACGCGCCACGGTCAACGCAGAGTCCTATATGAACACCCACTTTGGAGATAAAAAGAATGGCAACGAATAAACCTGGGATCCCCGTAACGACTCCTGTTCCTGATCGGGGCGAGAAAGGAGCAAACCTTCCGCCTCCTTCACGTCCCGCGCCACCCATGCCGTCTGTCAAACCATCTAAGCCCGGTAAATAGTGATGACAAAGACAAACAAGCCATCAAATAACGAAGGACCCCAAACGCGTCAGAGTACGAGAGGTATTGCGCAGGACTCCAAACTTCCGCCTCCGGCACGCCCTGCACCGCCGACGCCTTCGGTAAAACCATCAAAGCCAAGTAAATAGGAAAGTCATGAGAAGTATTCTGGACATACCCATAGGTGCGTCGGTACGAACGACGCGCAGGGACGGCAGTATTCAGATGGGGGTACTTGTCGGGTTTGACGGCGACGGCTTGATTTTTCGAGAATCAAGCGGTGTCGAGCGGCACGACATCGGTCCGTGGATCCAAGTCGATGTGAACACTGGCTTTGGTTGGACCAGGCTGCCCAAATAGAATCGAAGAATCATGAGACGGATACGTTGGAATATCGCAGTATCGTCGGAGACTGATCAATCGCTCCATATGTTCCTTGCAAGCCAAGGCGGAGGCTGCAAAGGTGTTTTATCGCGTTCATCGAGAAAGCCGTGCGTGCGCACATCCTTGAGCAGACGCCAGAGCAGGTGGAATGGCATGCCTTCGACGCGTGCGCCGTGGCCACGCCAGGCTCTCGAACCAAGAAACGAGGCTACCTGAATGGAATCAGTCCGCGTCAACGTTGTATACAGGCCATTGCGCATCTGTTGGGCTATTAAGGCAGGCGACAAGGAGGGCTTTCGAAAGGCCGTAAAGCAATCCAACGCTTTGTGGGGTGGCCGGTACAATCCGATCGTCATCGTCGACCGTGAGTCAGAAGCCAAGAGCCTTGTTGAAGCTTTTCGAGCAGACCTAGTCCTGCCAATCGGTGACTCGGATGAAGTCAAAGCGTTTGTCGCAAAATTTTCTCATCTGATCAATCCGTTCTTCCGCAATGACATCTTCGTTGGAGCTGAAAATAATACAATGCGTGCCCAGGTCCTAGACCTTCAGAACACGCTTGTCTATTTGCGCGAACGGCCAGAATGGACGGTACTTAAGGAGAAAGAGGTTCGTCTCTATAAGTGGGCACCTGACGACCCGCTCGCTGACATTTTCTTGATACAACTTGGCGCATATCCAAGCACCGACGAAATTTCAATCGATTACGCACAGCTGTTGAAGGATGCTACGAATGCGAGCGAGTTTGAAATTGGAATCGACAAGGAATTGCCTGCAGACATCCTTCAGTGTCCCAGTATTGCCTACTTTAATCGGCACGGGCTGAAGAGGCACCACGGGATTCATCCTGGCTGGGACGCCCCTGGCTTCTACGCTGGCGATGCATCTAATTTGGATGATCTGGTGACGTTCTGGAATCTTCGGGCCTGCGACATAGCCTTGTGGTTTGTTGATTCACGACATATTGAGAGGTTTCAAGCCATGATTCCTCGTTGGACAGAATTCGTCCAAGAGCAACTGGCATTTCACAAGGATGCGTTTTCTGAAAATGTTGCGATTTGGTGGCGGCGACAGACTCCGGACGATTCCGGAAACACGGATGCGTTGCGGACTTCCTTCGGTGCGGGGCCTCACACAGTTTGTGGTGTCAGTGAACACTCTTGGAACGGACTCAATGTCCGTGCCCCAACTATGCATTTCGGTGAAGCCGCATCTTTAGGTGTCCTCATTACCGAATCCGGAAAGCCAAAGATTTCGTTTGGCTTGAATGACAAGCCTTACGCTGCGGATGTTTGGTTTCACACTCAACACCTTGTGGCCTCGATTTCAATTTCCGGCGGCCTCTATAGTAATGATGATTACACACTTGATCCGCCGTATATCCCGGAACTGAACGAGTTCTACGCTCGGACGATGCATTTCCGGTTCAACATGCTACGAATTGAGTCTGAGCGAGTCGGTCTGGTAGTCGACGCAGCTGACACTGATGCAATCTTGTATGCCCTTCCTGTGGCGGCTCTCTTCAAGGAAGTTTTTAGCCTCGCAGGTTTTTCGGCGAAGCTGAGTTCCGGCGGACTTATCACAAGGCAGCTTATAACACAGCTTGGCGGCCTATCCGGTGCCGTCGTGTTCAAGATTCCTGGAGTGCGGCGACTGATACGGACACATGGTCCAACAGCTGCTTTTACAAAGAACTCCGCCATTCAGCTGATCGGCAGCAAGGATCCCGAAAATCCGAAGGCTGCGTTTAGGGACCACGAGGATCTATATATTGAGCCGCGTCCGCCCGGAAAAAAACTCGATGCCGGAAGCGTCTTTGCTTACCTCGTTGAAAAGGGCCTTTTCCGCATTGGTGCAGAACTGACGTGTTCGCATTGCCAGATGTCTAGCTGGACTTCGCTCGAGGCCTTGCGGCAAAAGCTTACCTGTGAAATGTGTGGACGCGAATTCGACGCTTCAAGGCAGCTCGTCGACACAGAATGGTATTACCGCCGCTCCGGCGTCCTTGGCGCCGAACGTAACGCCCAAGGTGCGATTCCAGTGACACTCGCTCTTCAGCAGTTGAATGCCAATCTGATGTCAATGTTTCGGGAAAATGTCTATTCACTTTCGCTGGACTTGATACCTAGAGAGGGCAACTCACTTCCTGCATGTGAGGTCGACTTCGCCTGGCTGATTACAAGACCCTATCCGGACAAGACCATCATCATCCTAGCCGAATGCAAGGATCGAGGGCAGAAGTCAACAAAGAATGGGGACGGAGGCACCATCGACCGAAAGGACATCCAGAACCTGAAGGCGGTCGCGGATTCATTTCCGCGAGATCGCTTCGAGACGTTTGTCCTGCTAGCAAAGTTGTGCCCATTCACGCCACATGAGATAGAACTTGCCAAATTGCTTAACGATAAGTATAAGCGGCGTGCGATTTTGCTTACTGACCGTGAATTAGAGCCATATCGCCTTTACGAACGCACTGAAAAACTGTTCAATGTTGCAGGCCAAGGCAGTGATCCCGCAGGTCTAGCTTTGGCTACCGAGTTGATTTATTTTAAGCCGTAGCCGATCGGAACGCTGTAGTGCTGCAGAGAATCAGTATCTGTGGTCGATCGCCGGTGATCGCTGTCGCCGGCCGCCGTTATACTCGCCTTTGAACTGGAGGCGTGAATATGGATGACGAAGGCATGCAAATCGAAGGCGGGAGGACTGAGGAGGAAATATTCGGCGAACTGGCCGGGCTGTGCGCAGCGCCGGGTTTTGTCCATGTGATCGCCTACCTCAGCATTCGCGACAACATGATTCGATACAAGGACGAGATCAAGCCGGAGGACATGAGCAACCTGTATAGCAGCGAGCATCTGGTCCGGACCGAGATCAATGTCCTTTTAGGCCTGTTGATCAAGCGCGACATCGACTACACGGTTCCAGAGGCTTCGATTTTCCAAAGTTGGACCGAAAGGGCAGAGGCGCTGTTGGCTGAATTGCATGCAGCGATGACTGGCATTATGTTCGCGCACATGATGCCCGGCGCTCAACCTGCCGACGGACACAGTCCATTCACCAGCGGATCTGTCCTTCGCGAGGCAATCTTCTACGGCGGTGAGTCGGCGTACAGTTTTCAATATCGAGACTTTTTGGAGCGGAAGTATGGCCGCGATGACGCTTGGCTTGTCGCGCATAAGGGCTTCTCCATCCAAGATGGCAGTGCGGTCGTAAAGGCCGTCGGTGCGATCCTCAACGACCGGCCAATCGAAAACATGAAAGCCATGCGAGTGCTGCCCAAGGAGCAGTGGACGTACCTTCCAGGACAGATGTTCAGCGCAGCCGAGGTCGCCGACCGGGCTGGCTTGGCGAAGGATCTCGTCGAGCGGATATTAATGGCCTTCGTCCTCCCCAACGGCGAATGCAACGCCCATTTTGTGACGCCTTACGACTTCAACGCTATATCGGCCTTCCCGTTGATCATGACAAATGGCCGATACATCCTCTTTAATATCTACAACCTCACGGAGTCGCTCTACCAGTCGCCATTCCATTGGATGTGGGCCGACAAGGCATATCGTCCTACGGCGAGTGCGCACCGAGGCCAGTTCACTGAAGAATTTTCATACGAACGGCTGGCGAGCGTGTTCGGAGAACAGCACGTTTTTGCTAACGTGAATATCTCATTGACAAAAGGCGCCATCGCCGGGGAGATCGACGTTTTGGTCGTGTTCGGAAATCTGGTGATCGTTCTGCAGGCTAAGTCCAAGCAGCTCACTATTGCGGCGAGGAAGGGGAATGACAAGCAGCTCCAAACCGATTTTGCCCAAGCTATCCAGACATCGTGCGACCAGGGCTATTCGTGCGCGCACCTTTTTCTCGATCCAAAGGCGACCCTGGCCAGAGCCGACGGCGTAGAAGTCAAGCTGCCGCCGGAGATCAAGAAAATATACGTTATTTGTATTGTCGCAGATCACTATCCCGCGCTGAGCTTCCAAGCCAGACAGTTCTTGAAGTTTGAGCTGACCGAGCGCGTCGCCGCGCCGTTTGTGATGGACGTGTTCTTGCTCGACGCGATGACCGAAATGCTCGACTCGCCGCTCCATTTGCTAAGTTACATTGATCGTCGGACAACCTACGATGACAGGCTTATGGCCTCGCACGAGCTGAACATTCTGGGCTATCACCTGAAGAAAAATCTTTGGATTGAGGAGAAGGCCGACCTGATGTTGCTACACGACGACTTCGGCACGGAATTGGATCTGTCGATGATCGTGCGCCGCGAAAACGCAGCTGGTCCGTGGACGCCCGATGGAATCCTCACTCGGCTTCAAGCGACGACGTTGGGCCGCATGGTGAAGCAAATCGATGCTCATCCTAACGCCGCCGTAATTGGATTCGGCTTTATGATTTTGTCCATGAGTGGAGCCGCCGTCGTCGGTCTGAGTAAGACTATCGACGAGATGGCTCGTCGATCTAAAGCAGATCGAAAGAACCACGATATGACGGCTCCGCTCTCGGACGGATCGGTTGGTTTCACGGTCCACTGCAATTACGATCCTATATCTGTGGCGACCAAGAGCCTCGAACTTCATTGCCACAGAAGGAAGTACACCTCCAAGGCCAACTCCTGGTTTGGCGTGTGTTTGAATCCCGATGACATGTCGATGCGGTTCGGCCTGAGTCTCGATTTCGCGTGGAAGTTCGACGCGGCCATGGAAGAGCTAACGAAGGACATGCGCCAGCTCGAAAAATTCGGCCCCAAGGAATTGAAGACATTGTTGAAACAGCCAAAAATTGGTCGAAACGCGCCTTGTCTATGCGGAAGCGGTAAGAAAAGTAAGAATTGCTGCCGCAGTTGAGGTTGCCGCTCGACATATACCCGCATTGGATGACTAGAAGGTATTGTGAGCATTGTCGCAGTTTCATCCGACTACTATAGCGCGTCAGGGCAGGGACATCTGATTCACATTCCATCCGTGGAGGTACGTGTTTATACAAGTTCAGTTTTACGGATGAAATTTGATGAAGTTGTCCAGTCAAACACGTAGCTAGGAAAATCCTGAGCTTCGGCGCCTGTCACCTGACGCCGTCAACTGCGAGAAGATAAGAGAGACTTCTGATGAAAATTGTTCCCTGGGTTGTTTGCCTATTGGCGATCACGGCTTGCGCGCCTAAGGTTTTGAGCAATTCTGCGAGGTGAAGGCAGAAGGACGGCTGCGATTGCCGGACAATTTGGCAATCGGCTTGCTGGTACTGTCCGTTCTCGTATTGGGTTCGGCGCTCATCCGAGTCGAAAACCAGCGGTACGCACTTTCGTTGGGGATGTGCCCCGGGCCAGCTGCCGGTGTGCCTCCAGACTTGGCCTGCATCGCTAAGGCTGAGACGCGGACAGGTTGGTGGGCACATTTGATTGCGGCCCTGACAAACTGATTCAGACATTGAGGAGAAGTACCCATGACAGTAAAACGCAGTTGGTCTATCAAGGGCTCTGACGGTAAGGTGTACACCATGTGATCGACCGATTCACGGCCCGCTTCCCTCGTGGCGAGTTTACCCGTGCGCCGCACGTTCTGTGACCTATTGACCAGGATCAAATCACATTCGTTCCCAGCGTATTACCTTTGCGAAACGACGGAAGCTGGAAATTGGACGAGGACAAATTTGGTATGACTGAGCCTGTAAAGCAACGCCTTCTCGTAATGAATGGTCAGCGCCTACTTCAATCTGCCGAAGAAGGAGAGTGGGTGACGAAAAAAGTTGATAAGGCTGGTGCATTGAAGCCAGGAATCTACGACCTTCATTTGGCTACGCCTGCAGACAAGAGCAAAGCTTACGATGGAACATTCCTATACGCTGACAAGACCAGCGTTTATCAGAAAGTCGCGAAAACCTACATCAAGCACGACCGTCATGATTTTTCGGCATTGCCCGACGCAGGCCTGCTGGCACGTATCCATTACGACGGCGGAAAAGCAGTCGTTGCGCAATCCACACCCAAGCTCGTGCAGGGACGCGGTCGATAAGTGCAGTGTTCCACTGAGGACTAAAGCATGGCCCACAGCGCTACAACAGATGCAGTCATTGTGATGATCGATGCTGCGACATTCATCAGCGCGATGCTGTGGATTTCTCGAATGGGACTGGCAAAGCGTCCGAGCGATGCATCGAGCTCGGATTGCAAGCCGGCTGCCGCCGTCCGGCCTCCTTCTGCCATGATCTTCGCCATGGCGTCGTTGCTCGCCGTTAGCGATGCGTTCAGAATGCGCTCGGATTTCTCCTTGGCGTCAACGGCCCATCGGTGGGCCAGGCTTTCCATTTCCTCCTTATAGGCTTCGAGCTGAAGCTGCTGCGCCCTGGCGCTGTCCTGCAGGAGCCGATTGTTAATCGTCTGGAGAACTAGTATGGGATCGTCACGGGCCACGGCGATGCCGTGTTTCGCCGCGATTTCCCTGATAAGGTCTTCGATTTGGTCCGACATCACAGCACCATCGCATTGGCCAGTTGACCGAACAGTTGCCCCTTCACGATCTTGAGACGCTGGCGCGTCATGATCGTCAGCGAGTCCATGGCGATGGCCTCGTCGAACGTCAGGCGCTGCTGCAGCATCTCGCTTAGATCCCGGCCATAAGTTTCGCCTTTCAGCACGGGGACTCGGACGATGGCCGTTACCCGGTCCTTCTTTGCGAGATAGGCCTTCATCTGTTCGAACCCTTTGCCCTCATGCTCGATCGGCCCCCAGTAGGGATTGAGCCAGACCACGAACAGCGCTTCGTTTGGAAATTGGGTCGCAAGTTGCGAAAAGCCACTCACCGTGTCCAGCAGCGACTGCCCGCCCGTGACGATGGTGTGGATGATCATCTGGTGCCCCATTTCTGCGAAAAGTGTCGGCACATGGTTGCTGATGAGGTAGTGCGACATCGGGACAAACGAGCTTGCGCCGTTGTCGACGATAACATCGGTCTGTGTGCCGGCGGCCAGGTCCACGAAGGCGTCGAAATTCCTGGTGTTAATCTCATCGCCTTCCAGAAGCTGAATGCGCTGGACCTTGAGCGCGGAATATCCATGAAAAGTCGAATTGACCGGGTCGGTGTCAATGTTCAGGGTGGATTCGCCTTTGCTGATTTTGTATTGCGCGAGCGTTGCTGCGGCGAAGGACTTGCCCACTCCGCCTTTTCCCTGCAGCAGGATGTGTATCTTGGCCATTACAGTAAATCCTCCTTGCGCGGTGTCGCATTGAATGTGAAGCCTGCAGCAGGTTGTGCTGAAGCTGCAGCTGGTATCGCTGATGACTTCGGCGCTGCATCCTCCGAACCTTTCCTGGCGACGGATTTTTCCGGCCCCTGAGGTAAGGGCATTTCCGGTTGTCGAACGAACCTCTTCACATAGATGCAAAACGTGTTGTAGGAGAATTCGATGCGCTGCGCTTCACGCATGTTTTTCCATACAGTCTTGATCGCATGCCCGGCTTCGATCGCCACCTTTGCATCATCGCGAACAGCAAGAAACGCAGCCACGTTCTTGTCGCGTCTGGTCGACTGCCTGAGCTTCACCCATTGACCTAGTTGTTCCGCGTAATCCTTCGACATGATCGCTCCCGAGTGGCAGTCGGTGAGATCAAGTATAGGGTCACATTTTCGATATATCCGTCGAAAAATCACGGGTATTTGAGGTATCGCAAAGGTGAAATCTCGGTCGCGGTGCTACGATTTCCTGGTGTAATCGCGTCGCAGACGCGGGCAGGATAGGTGAAGTAGGCCCACCCCAAGGGGTGTGCCTACTTCACTCTACTTATTCGCACTTCGTGCTCAACGTATCCTGCTCTGCGAGGCCACGCGGCTGCCGCCGCGACAATCGGAGGGGCCGATGAGTACCATTACGCGAAAGAGCAATACCCCTATCAAGGTCTACTGCTTGCCAGAAGAAAAAGCTGCGCTTGTATCCCTGGCGCACGCATCGAACCGAACCCTTTCTTCCTATTTGCTCAACGTGGGACTGGGTTATCGCGTCAAAGGCATCCTCGACCACAGGCGCGTCGAGGAACTTGCTCGCATCAATGGTGACCTCGGACGTCTGGGTGGCCTGCTCAAGCTTTGGCTGACCAACGACGAGCGCACTACGGCTTTCGGGGAGTCGACTATCCGTGCTGTGCTGTCGAAAATCGAGGACACCCAAGCGGTCATGCGCGACGTAATGAGCAGCATCGTTACCCCCAGGGCGGATCGGTAACTTTAGCCGCTAAAGGATTGGTGCCAAACATGATCGCGAAACATGTTCCCGCAAAGGGTGGAAGCAAGAGCAGCTTTGCAAAACTGGTCAAGTACATGATCGCCCCACTATCAAAGTACGAACGGGTCGGCACCGTCACGGTGACAAACTGCCATTCCGATTGCGTGACCGACGCGATGCTGGAAGTGTTGAACACCCAAGCGCAAAACATCCGGTCGAAAGCCGACAAGACCTACCACTTGATTGTGAGCTTCCGCAGCGGTGATCTTCCGGATGCAGTAGTGCTACAGGCCGTGGAGAAGCGAATTTGCGCTGTTCTTGGCTTCGCGGATCATCAGCGCATTAGTGCAGTACATCATGACACTGATCATTTGCACGTGCACATAGCGATCAACAAGGTCCACCCGACGCGCCATACGATGAACGAGCCCTTCAATGCGTATTTCAAACTCGGACAAATCTGCGCGAAGTTGGAAGCCGAATTTGCGATTGAAAGGGACAACCACACTGCGACGAAACTGCATGGAGAAAGCTTGGCAAAAGACATGGAGCGAAATACGAATGTCGAAAGCCTTCTTGGGTGGGTGCAGCGCGAATGTTCGGAGCGGATGCATGGCGCGGAAACATGGGCCGAGCTCCATCAGCTGCTTAGTGAAAACGGACTTGAGATACGAGAGCGCGGTAATGGACTCGTCATCTTGTCGGACTCAGGTTTTACGGTGAAGGCGAGCTCAGTAGGGCGCGAGTTCTCCAAGAGCTCATTGGAAAGGCGGCTCGGCGTCTTCGTGCGGCCGGTGGATGACCAGGTATCAAGATCCACCTCCAAAGGCTACAGCAAACGCCCCAAACCAGCTGGCGTAGATACGATCGAACTGTTCGCGCGCTACACGACGCATCAGCAGCAGGCTGGCTCCAGAACGGACGCCTGGTCCCAAGCGGTCTCGCGCAAGAAATGGCTGATTGAGGACGCAAAGCGAACAGCGCGACTTAAACGTGCAGTCATAAAGTCGATGACCAGGTCAGCACTGGTCAAGAAAATTTTGTACAAGGCGACAAGCAAGACATTGCAGACTGCAATTCGCGAAATCAATAACAACTACCGATACGAACGCCAAGAAATTTACAAAAAATTCCAGCGCCGCTCCTGGACGGACTGGCTGCAGACCGAGGCTATGCGCGGGGACGAGGAAGCGCTTCGCGTACTCCGTGCCCGTCCTATTCTGGGTGCAATGAAGGGGAACACGCTGCATGGTCCCGCCAATCGCGGAGAGCGTAGCTGCAAAGTCCACAAGGACAGTGTTACTAAAAGCGGAACCATCATCTATATCGCTGGCAATTGTGCTATTCGCGACGACGGGCATCGCCTGCTGATATCGCGAGGCTCCGATCCCGCGGGGCTTGCGGCGGCATTGCAGATGGCTGCAGCCAGATACGGACGCCTAATTTCCGTCAACGGCACGACCACATTCAAGGGACAAATCGCGGCGGCCGCAGCTTCCGCAAATTTGGATATCTGTTTCGACGACAAGGCACTCGAACTTCGTCGACAGCAGTTGGTTGTAATTTCAACTCGAAAGGGGAAACCAGATGGACACTACAGCAACAGCAAGTCAGAACAAACTGATCGACGCCGCGTTGGAGGTTCTGGACGGGCCGCCGCCTGCGCCTCAGCACGATCACGTGCCAGAGCCGGCCCCGGAGCAATACATGCCGTCAGCGGCAAGTCTCACTTTGGAAAAATTGGACAAGCGCCGCCGCCCGAATCCCGCAACGGTATGCGAGAGCTGTCCGAATTCGGTCTGGTTCACGTCACCCAAGGAAGTGAAGTGCTATTGCCGGGTCATGTACCTGATCACATGGAGCACGAAGGATCCCAATCAGATTACGAGTTGCGACGGAATTCTGGTCGGTCGCGACTACTAGAACCATCGGACGCGTCGCATGCACCTGAATGCGGAAAGCCCAACATTGCACGCGTAGGGGCGGCGCCGCCGCCAGAAAGCAGAGATCGGCTTAGGGCACTGTCTGGCCTTACGACAATGGTCATAGGCATCCCCGACAAAGGTTCCCCCATACCAGCATCCGACGTACTCAGGCCCACAATCTCGCCGGCAGGAAAGTACGTATTTGAGCGAGAACAAAAGAGGCTCAATGGATTCGATATACCGAAACATTCTGAGTATAGTTTTCTTAAGGGCGGTGTGTTTTCGTATGCTGGGATTCGTGTGGTCGAAGGTCAGGCGCTGGTGCTGCTCAGGCATGAAGATGAGATCAATGTGCTGGAAATCGACAAGGCAACAGCGAGCAAGCTGAAGCGCAAATCGCTCGGCCAACAATTGAGCGTATCAGCAACTGGCGCCGTTACGGCAAAGGGGCGAGGAAGATGAAAGATCGTTTCAATAATTCGGTAGGGCCGCAAACGCGCGTGAAGGCGCGCCGGGCCGGCTTGGTAATCCCGGTACTTGCCATACTGATGCTCGGTGCGGGACTGCAGACCGCCACCCAGATGTTCGCTTCGGAGATGCACAACCAAGCTGTGCTGGGTTTGAATCTGGACGGAATCTACCCGACATGGGCTATCGTGCCGTGGGCAGCGAAGTGGTACCAACAGTTCCCCGACGCGTTCATGCGTGCCGGGAGTGTCGGCATCTCGGTGGCCGGCGTCGGCTTGGTTGCGCTGATGATCGTCAAGATCATATTTGCAAATACCGCAAAGGTGAACCCTTTCCTGCACGGTTCAGCGCGTTGGGCGAATAAGCGCGACATCCAGGATGCAGGACTGCTACCAAGGCCGAGAAAGTGGCATGAGGCCCTGCGCGGCGTAGGGGCGGCGACGAGCTCCGGCGTGTATGTCGGCGCTTGGATCGACAAGAAGGGCAAGCTAAACTACCTTCGTCACGATGGTCCGGAGCATGTGCTGACTTACGCACCGACGCGATCCGGCAAAGGCTTGGGGCTGGTTATCCCGACGTTGTTGTCCTGGCCGGACAGTGCTGTCATTACGGACCTCAAGGGCGAACTCTGGGCCATCACGGCGGGTTGGCGGCAGAAGCACGCGAAGAACAAGGTGCTGCGCTTCGAGCCCGCCGACCCAAACTGCGATGTGTCCTGGAACGCGCTCGATGAATGCCGCATTGGCACAGGCCACGAAGTCGGGGATGTCCAGAACCTCGCAACGCTGCTGGTCGATCCTGATGGACGCGGACTCGATTCACACTGGCAGAAAACGAGCCAGGCGCTCCTGGTTGGCGTAATCCTGCACGCTTTGTACAAGCGGAAGAACGAGGGTACGCCAGCGTCGCTTCCCTACGTAGACCACATGCTCGCGGACCCCGACCGAAGCGTGGCCGAACTGTGGATGGAGATGCTGACCTATATGCACCTCGATGGCCGGAATCATCCTGTGGTGGGCGCCGCAGCGCGCGACATGCTTGACCGGCCGGAGGAGGAAGCCGGCTCCGTTCTATCGACTGCCAAGTCCTACCTCGCTCTGTACCGGGATCCTGTCGTCGCGCGCAATTCTGCCTCATCGAGCTTTCGCATCAGCGACCTGATGAACCATTCAAGTCCAGTCAGCCTGTATATCGTTACGCAGCCGACTGACAAGGCGCGCCTTCGGCCCCTGGTTCGCATTGTCATCAACATGATCGTGCGCGTGCTGGCTGACGGAATGAAGTTCGAGCGCGTGGCAGTGCCGGCGGCAGGCTGGAAGCGATTTTTCACATTGGGAGGTAAGGGCGCCACCAATATCCAGGCTAAGCGGACGTACAAGTATCGCTTGCTCGGAATGATCGACGAATTTCCCGGACTTGGAAGGCTGGAGATCCTGCAGGAGTCACTGGCTTTCGTGGCCGGATACGGCATCAAGTTCTACTTGATTTGCCAGGACATCAACCAGCTCAAGAGCCGCGAAACAGGTTACGGACCGGATGAAACGATCACCTCGAACTGTCATGTGCAGAACGCCTTTCCGCCGAACCGATTGGAGACGGCCGAATACATCTCGAAATTCACAGGAACGACCACAGTCGAAAAAAGGCAGATCACCACCAGCGGCAAGCGCACCAGCGCTTTGCTTGGTCAGGTATCGCACGCCATCCAGGAGGTACAGCGTCCGCTTCTGACGCCGGACGAATGCCTGCGCATGCCAGGCCCCCGAAAGGAAGGGGAGAAGATCCTGGAGGCTGGCGACATGGTCATCTACGTGGCGGGTTTCCCCGCAATCTATGGTCGTCAGCCGCTGTACTTCCAGGACAAACTGTTTGCGGCGCGCGCCGCCGTGCCTGAGCCGCGTGCCAGCGACAAACTTGGCCTTGTCGACCCAGCGCAATCAATGGATGCGATCAAGTTATGAAATCACGGGCGTACAGCTTGGTGCGTACGGCAGCAATAGCTGGCGTTGCCCTGTTCGTTCTCGGACTTATCGCCGGTGCCGCGGGGATGCGAATCAACACGAGCCGCAGCATCCCGTTGGGCGTCTACTGGGCCGTCGCCGATCCGGTGAGGAAAGGCGCATACGTCACCCTTTGCCCTCCGGCGCTGGAGGTCATGGCAGAGGCCAGGCGAAGGGGATATCTGCAAGGAGGTACTTGTCCTGGGGGCTATGGCTATCTGATGAAGAAGGTTGTAGCTACGTCCAACGATGCTGTTGCGATTTCGTCGGAGGGCGTTCGGGTAAACGGGACATTGCTCCCCCTGAGCGCTCCACTTTCGCGAGATCCATCTGGCCGTCAGCTACGGCGTTTTCAACTGAATGAATTCATCATCGGCGGTCACCAACTGCTGCTCATGTCCGATGTTAGCGCTACGTCTTTCGACGGCCGCTATTTCGGACCCATCGACCGTGACCAGGTCAAGTCAGTGATCGTTCCTGTGCTGACTTGGTAGGGCACGGACCAAATCTCAACATACTTTGATCAACAAGGAGTGCGTCATGAACGACATTACCGAACCAATTTCCCCGATACATCCCGATCCGGAGTCTATGGGTGAAACCATCGACATCGAGGAAACCGCGGCCGAGAAAATGCTTGATGCGATGACCCCGGCCTATGAAGTGGAGTTCACGCCGGAAGAAGCTGAACTTGCAGGCGCCTTTCAAGAGGATGCATTGTCCCCGTCCGATGCTATGGAAAGCGCTGACGACGATCCGCACGTCCAGGATGCCGCATCGTCGGCAGTTCCTTAGGCCGCGCTGATGGCACCTATGGGGAGCTTAAAATGGGCACCGATAGAAAACCATTCCACGTCATCGTCGCGGAAAAGCTGATTCAACAACTAAAGGAGGGGACAGCACCATGGCAGCGGCCTTGGGAAGCCGGCGCTGCGGATGCTGTTCTACCCTTCAATCCCGTCACAGGTAAGCGCTACAAAGGTGTCAACGCGCTACACCTCATGAGTGAAGGTCGCGACGACCAGCGATGGATGACCTACAAACAGGCACAGGCGCTGGACGCACAAGTACGGAAGGGCGAACAGGGTACGCAAGTCCAGTACTGGAAATTCTCGGAAGAGCAAACGGTTGTAGACGCAGCCGGCAATCCAAGGCAGGTCGATGTTGCGCTCGAACGGCCGCGTGTTTTCTTCGCTACCGTATTCAATGCCACGCAGATCGATGGCCTTTCTCCACTTCAACCACGGAAAGAACACGAATGGGACGCGCACGAGCGGGCGGAAGCGATCCTTCACGCGTCTGGCGCAGTGATTCACCGTGGCGAAGGCGACCGCGCTTTCTACCATCCTGACTCGGACAGTATCTACTTGCCTGATCGGCGTCTTTTTGCGAGTGCAGACAACTTCTATGCGGTTGCACTGCATGAACTAGGGCACTGGACCGGCCACGAATCCAGACTCGATCGCGATCTTGCACATCCATTTGGCAGCGAAGGATATGCGAGAGAGGAGTTGCGCGCAGAAATAGCCAGTATGATTATCGGCGTGGAACTGGATATCGGCCACGATCCTGACCAGCATGCGGCCTACGTCCAGTCGTGGATCACCGCCCTTCAAAACGATCCATTTGAGATTTTTCGCGCAGCGGCCGATGCCGAGAAAATTCAGGAGTACATCATGGGAGCAGAGCTGAAGCAGGAACAGGAGCAGGCTGTCACGCAGACGCCGATGGAACGACAAGTTGCGGCTATGCAGCCAGTATTGGAGGTCAACCTTCTTGGCGAGGGCGATCAACGTGTGGTCGTGGCCAGGCGCGATACTTTCATGCTCCAGCAAGAAGGACGGGACTTTACTGACGCTGCAGAGCGGTTTGACGCTGTATCCGAAGATGAACTTGGCTTCTCCATACCGCTCGACTGGACCGGGCATGTGCGTGTGTATGGCTTTGGCACCGAATCGGTGAACGATCAGAACGGACTGACGACTTTCCTTCCCAAAGATGTGGAGCCGGAAGCCTGGGGCATTTTCGCTCAGCACAGGAACGGTGACTATTCAATGCTGAGGTCACTGGCTACACGCAGCCAGGCTGACGACTTGGCCCAGCGCCTGACTGTGATCGACGCCTATTCAACAGTCGATGAAGGCCAAAAGGCTGTCAAGCTCGCACGGATCAATGAAGAAAATGTGCGGCGTGACTTGAACAGCACCGACGAAGACATCGCTGCGGCGATAGCCACCCGGAAGAATGCTGAATTCGTGGCAACCGTCGGCGACGCAGATCTGAAGCAGCGGATCGAAGCAGAGGAACGTGTTCGCTCCGAATCAGCTCCGGAAATGACTGCGAAAGTTTTTCTCGACGTTCCATTCAAACAGAAGGAAAAAGTCAAGGCACTGGGTGCGAAATGGGACCGGCAGGAGCAGTCCTGGTATATATCGGCATCTGCCGACCAGGCGCCGTTTGCACAGTGGCTGCGCGGAGGAGGAGGGGATGTGTCGTCTTCGGTCGGACCTATTCAAGTGAAATGCGAAGTCAAGACCTACCTCGCTGTTCCGTATAACGATCGACAAGCGGCGAAGGCCGCGGGCGCCGCATGGGACAAGGAAGCGAAGTCCTGGTACGTGGGACAGAATGCCGATCTGGCAAAGCTGGAGCATTGGAAGGTTGAGAATGCATCGTCACTGCAGTTTCCGGCCATGACAGCTCGCGAAGAATTTGCAGATGCGCTCAAGTCGGTAGGGTGTGTTCTTAGCGGAGATCATCCTATCATGGACGGCGAGACACATCGTATCGCTGTGGAAGGCGAAAAATTCTCCAGGAATTCCGGTGCGGGGTTCTACGTTGGTCATCTGGATGGACACCCTGCCGGCTACGTCAAGAACAACAAGACGGGCGCCGAGTTGAAATGGAAGTCCAAGGGATATTCGTTGGATTCCGTAGAGAAGGCGAAGATGGCCGAGGTCGTGACCGAAAAGCTTCGCAAGCGCGACGAGGAACTGTTGAAACGCCACGAGCAGGCGGCGAGACGCGTTCGCCATCAGATGGAAAGTCTGGTCCCCGTTCAGGATCCCACCGCGTATATGCTCACAAAAGGGATCAAGCCGCAGGAGGGGGCGCTGACCGATGCTTTCGGCAAGAAGACCTATCTGCCAGCGTTTGATGCAGACGGTATTCAGTGGAGCATGCAGTATATCCAGGAGGATGGAACAAAGCGCTTTGCTGCCGAAAGCAGGAAGGACGGGTGCTTTCACGCCGTCGGCGGGATGGGGAACTTGGCAAAGGCCCCCGCTATCGTGGTATGCGAAGGCTATGCCACGGCGGTCAGCCTCGCGCAGTGTCTTGGACACGCCACAGTCTCCGCCTTTGACTCAGGAAATCTGCCACCAGTTGCAAAAGCGTTGCACGAAAAATTTCCGGGTGTGCCGATGGTGATTGCAGCGGACGACGACAGGCATCTTGAAGCGACGCAAGGCGTCAACCCTGGCCGAACGAAAGCCTTTGAAGCAGCCGTTCTGGTTGGAGCCAAGGTAATCCTCCCTATCTTTGCTCGCGGCGAGAATAGCTTCCCGGACGGCATGGACCCCGTCACGCCTGACAAATATCGGGAATACCTGGCATCCGGGAATGGACTGGACAAGCATCAACTTGCTGTCCTTGCCGCCATGAAGCAGCACACCGACTTCAATGACCTGGCAACGAGTAGCATGTTTAGTCGGGATGGCCTCTGGCGCCAGGTCGGGCTGATGGTGCACTCGACCATCGAGCGGCACCGTGCTGAGAAAATCGACGATCAACGAGCCATGGGCATCGCCGAACAGGAAGTGAGAACCAAACGGAAAGTGTCAATGAAACTGTCGTAGCCTCATGGCCGACGGAACTTCGAATTGGAACCCTGCCGGCCTTTACAACTGGAGAACCAAAATGGCATCCGTGAATAAAGTCATCATCGTGGGAAACCTTGGGCGTGATCCTGACCTCCACCAGCTGGCCGACGGAATTGCCGTCGCCAGCGTCTCTGTGGCCACTTCATACCGGACGAAAGACCGGAATACTGGCGAGCAGAAGGAGATTACCGAATGGCACAGGATATCCTTTCTTGGCCGGCTGGCAGACGTCGCCGGCAAGTACCTCAAGAAAGGCGCGGCGGTGTACGTCGAAGGCCGCCTGCAGACCCGCAAGTACACCGACAAGGAAGGCGTAGAGAGGTACGCTACCGACATCGTCGCCGAGCACATGCAGCTGCTCGGAGGCCGTCCTTGACGCTATTGTAGTCGGGCTCATGAATTACTATCAGGCGAGTTGAGCCCGTTGCCCCCCAAGATCCCTGAAGCGCTACTTGCCTCGCCTCGCTTGCGCAAATTCAGCAACGGCCCCGAAAAGGGGGGACTCGTCGCACGTTCCCTTGGACATCGAAAGACGCCCAGGCGCTTCAGAGACCTGGCTATCCAGAGTCGCTCGGTTATCTCCTAGGTCGTCGCCTTCGATTGGCCCCTCGGCATTTGCGCGCGTACTCCTTTGCATTGAGCGATTCCGGAAGAATGAGATAGCTAATTCAACTTCACCTCTCGACGCGTGAACAATGCTAGCTGATTCTTCACCGCAAAAATTTCTGTTGAGAGTGTCCGAGGCTAGACATGCGCTCACCAAGCATTTTTTACCAACAATAATTTACTGGTTGATATATTTCCGGGTGGATTGTATTATTTGAAAGGTAATATTTACTAATCCCTTACATTGTCAGGGCAATACGTGACATCGGACGTTGAAAAGCACAATGATGGGGAGAATCGTGACTCAGCTAAAAAGTCGCTGTTCCGACTCGAAGCAGTCAAGTATGCCTCTGTTAAACAGCATGGCAGTATCCTCTTAGCAAACGACTTAGGTCATCGCATGCTGACTTGGGTCTGTTTTGGACTCGCACTAGGCATTTTGTGTTTTTTTTACTTCTTCACAACTGCACGCAAAGCTAGTTGTCACGGCAGCATTGTTGCTAAGGAAGGGCTGGCTAAGGTTTATCCATCGCAGTCAGGCATCATTTCCGCAAAACTCGTCAACGATGGACAGAAGGTTCAAAAAGGCGATCCTCTATTTATTGTCGCCAGCGAGATTGACGGCAGTAACAACCAGTCGACACAGTCAAACATCTCGTTGCTCTTACGCGACCGCGTCAGAAGCGTAGAGAACGAGATTGTTCAATCATCCAAGCAATTCGAGTTACGTGCGCAAACAGCGACTCAAAAGCGTATCGACCTTGAGACGGAATTGCGCAGGATACAGCGTCAAATCGAGCTGCAGGGAGAGCGATTAGCATTGGCCACCGAGGGGCAGGCACGGTACCGGAAGTTGCTGGAAACCAATTTCGTCTCTGCCGCCCAGCTGCAGGATAAGAATGCAGACGTAATTGATCAACAGCAGCGTTTGTCTGAACTTCATGGACAGAAAGCTGCCGTGGTCCGCGAGGTCGCGCTCATCGAAGCGAATGTGCGAGAGATCGCGTTTGAGAGTCAGCAGAATAAGCAATCGCTAAGCCGCAATGCCCTTGCATTTAAGCAAGAGCTCGAGGAAAGCGAACGGCGCAGGGAGTTCACTATCAAGGCTCCGTACAGCGGCACTGTCGTCACTATCACGGGTGAGACCGGCCAAGCCGTGACTCCCGGTTCTGCGCTTGCAACCATTATTCCCACACAGGTCCAACTCGAAGCCGAGTTATATGTGCCGTCGAGTGCAATCGGTTTGATCGAGACTGGTCAGACTGTTCTGATGCGCTATCAGGCCTATCCATACCAAAAATATGGTCAGCACAAGGCCACGGTACGTGACATCGCTGTCACTGCATTGAAGCCTGAAGAGCTGGGATTACGGCTCGACAGCGCACGTAACGATATGGGGGAAATTTATCGCGTCAGACTGGCGATCGAGCGGCCATATGTAATGGCCCATGGGGTGAAGCGACCTTTGAGAGTTGGCATGGGCCTGGACGCCAGCGTCATTATTGACCAGCGCCCCTTATACCAATGGATTCTCGAACCGCTTTTCAGTATCACCGGCCGGCAATGAGCGGCTTGAACATAATTAAGATTCCATGACAACTCCTGAACCGATCCATGTCAGATTCTGGGCACGGAAAAAACTCCCGCTCGTTCTCCAGTCGGAAAAGGGAGAGTGTGGACTGGCCTGCCTGTGCATGGTCGCCCGCTATTGGGGGCATAGCGTCGATATATCGAGTTTGCGGCGCCGATTCTCCGTCTCACAAAAGGGCACCACGCTTAAAAATCTGATGGGCATCGCCACGGATTTGTCGTTGCAGTCGCGCGCGGTGCGTGTGGATATGCACGAATTGCACAGGCTGACGCTTCCCGCGATTCTGCACTGGGATTTGAATCATTTTGTAGTCCTTAAATCGGTGGGGGCGTCATCATTGATCATCCACGACCCGAACGCTGGCGTGAAGAAACTTGCTCTTTCGGAGGTGTCGAAGCATTTTTCCGGCGTCGCACTGGAGGTGCACGCCAGCTCTGATTTTCGGAAAGTCGACGATACACAATCCTTCTCCTTGTTTTCCTTGATGGGTCATGTGGTCGGCCTTAAACGCGGCCTAGCTAAGATCTTAGTCTTGGGCATTGTGCTTCAACTGTGCGCACTGATCGCACCTTTCTACACTCAATGGCTGATCGACGACGCCCTCCTGACCGCCGACCACAATTTAGTCACCGTGCTTGGACTCGGTTTCGCAGCGCTTCTTTTGATTCAAAATTTTGTGACAGCGGTTCGGTCATGGATGGGTACGGTGCTCTCCACCAGGCTTAATTTGCAGTGGCTCAGCAATGCCTTTGCGCACTTACTTCGCTTACCCCTTGCGTATTTCGAAAAACGTCATGCTGGTGATGTAGTGTCACGGTTCGGTTCGATCCAGACGATCCAGGAGAATATAACAACTCAGTTTGTGGAAGCCATTATCGACGGTGTACTGGTCCTGGGCACTCTTGTCATGATGCTTCTCTACAGCGTGACGCTCACGTTGGTTGCTATGGCCGGGATATTGGCTTACGTGGCCGTTCGCTTGGCCTTCTATGAAGTGATGCGCAGCACGCTCGCTGAGCAGATTGCACACGCCGCCAAACAGAAAACCCATTTCCTGGAATCAGTGCGAGGTGTACAAAGCATTCGTCTATTTAACCGCGCGGAACAACGGCGCCAAAGCTGGGCTAATTCCCTCGTTGATCAATTCAACGCAGAGTTGAAGAGTAAGAAATTTTACCTGTCCTACGAAACTGCCGGTTCCATCATTTTCGGTTTGGAAAAAATTGCCGTGCTTTGGTTAGGGGTGTTGGCCGTCATGAACAGCAGTCTGTCCGTCGGCATGCTGTTTGCCTTCGTCAGCTACAAAGACCAATTTACGCAGCGTCTAACCAGCCTGGTGGGAAAAGCCGTCGAATGGCGCATGCTGCGGGTTCACGGCGAACGCGTCGCCGACATTATCCTGAGCGAACCTGAAGATGCGCTGGAGGGGACGGGTATGCCGGAAGGAATACTCCCAACAATCGAGCTTCGCAATATTTCCTTTAGATACGCGGACAACGAACCGTATTTATTCGAAAATCTGAATCTGACGATTCCAAGTGGGCAGTTCGTCGCGCTCACAGGGCCATCTGGGTGCGGCAAAACGACCCTTATCAAACTGATCGTTGGCCTACTGCTGCCGAGCGCAGGTGAAATTTTGGTAGGAGGGAAAAATATCAAGCGCATTGGCATGCAGGCATACCGCAGTGAGGTTGGGGCCGTCATGCAGGAAGACACCTTGTTCTCGGGGTCCATTGCCGACAATATCTCTTTTTTCTCGGACGAGCCGGAGTGGAATCGGGTGATCGAGAGCGCGAAAATTGCCGCTATCCACGATGAGATCGCGGCATTGCCGATGGCTTACAACACCTTGGTCGGCGATCTTGGGTCCGGTTTGTCGGGCGGACAAAAGCAGCGAATTTTGCTCGCCCGCGCATTATTTTCGGATCCTATGATCCTGGTTCTCGACGAAGCCACCAGCCACCTCGATATTGGAAACGAGGAGCTAGTGAGTAATGCAATCAAACATGATCAGCGCACGCGAGTCACGGTGGCGCATCGCCCAGAGACCATTCGCATGGCCGACCGTGTCGTCGTGATCGAGCGTGGTGCGATCGTATCGGACTCAAGCAATGAGCAAGGAAGAACATTGGGCGAAGTTGCCGCATCAATGAAGTTAGCTGAAATGAACCTTTAAATCACGAAACAAGAATGGGAGACGCAGTGACTACACCACATGACCTAACAACTCCATCGCCCACCGCAAGGCTGACGCCACTGCCCGGCGGATTTTCTCATCGTCAACTCGCGAGGGTATTGTCCCCAAAGGTTCAGGAATTCATCCTCTTTCCAACTGAAAAGTGCAATTTTCGGTGTACGTATTGCTATGAAGATTTTGAGATCGGGAAAATGTCGGTCGGGTTGCAAAGAGGATTCGAAAAACTGCTTGAAAAGCGAATCCCGGATTTAAAGGTGCTTTCCTTTTCCTGGTTCGGCGGCGAGCCGCTGCTTGCGAAGGACGTGGTGCTTAGGCTATCGAAATTTGCGAAAAATTTATGCCTTGAAAATGGCGTTGACTTTCGCGGCGGGCTTACCACGAACGCTTATTTGCTCGACTTTGAGCTGGCCACACAACTGCTGGATGCTAACCAAAACTTTTTTCAGGTAACGCTAGACGGAACAGCCGAACAACACAACAAATTGCGCCGCCGTGCCGACGGTGCCGGTACGTTCGACACAATATGGCGAAATCTTGAAGCAATGCGGGAACTTGAAGCTAACTTTGACTGCCAACTCCGGCTTCACCTCAGGCGCGACAATATCGACGACATGACGAATCTCATTCGCGAAATTGCCCGCACCTTCGGCACGGATCAACGGTTCCGAATGGACTTCCAACACTTGCGCGATATGGGTGGAGAAGGAGGAAAAAGTGTCGCGAGCCCACTCACACTTGAAGAGACGGCGGCTTTGGAAAACGAGTTGAGGCGCGTGTACGTTCAGGCACTAAACCCGACGCAAGATCCATCACCGATCGTGCCTGTTGTGGTCGACGCGGCCACGTTGGCATTACGGACTGGTGAATCTTCTGGGTCGCAACGGCGCGAGGATATGGTTGTTGGCGAGCCTTATATCTGTTACGCAGCCAAGCCCAATTCACTGATTGTTCGCGCAAATGGCCGCATCGGCAAGTGCACTGTCGCACTTTCTGATCAAAGAAACGACTTGGGCTATTTGACGGACGACGGCGATTTGGTACTTAACGATAAGAAGCTTCACCCGTGGATTCGTGGGTTGGAAACGCTAGACACTGAGGTTGCAGGATGTCCAATGTCGGGCATGCCCGCGGAAATTCTAAAATCCCCAGTGCGTCCTACTTCAAAGGTCATCATGATGGCTGAGATTTAGCAAGCCGAGCTGGCGTGGCTGTACTCGTGTTCGATTTTTTGTAGCACTGTAGTACCTTAAAAGGAGAGGAAATGAAAAAATTTTTTGATTTAGGATCTCTTACGTTGAGTAATTCAGGAGGGGTCGTGGGAGCGGAGACGGCGCTGGAAGTTCTGTCGGGCCACGCCCTTGAGGCAGTAAGCGGCGCCGCTTTTGAAGAAGATTACACCGAAGCGACCAACAACGGGTGTACGAATTCCAAGGATTGTGGAGCAGACTCAACTAATAGAGGGTGCACTAATACCGCTTCGAATTGCAGCGCAGGTACGAATTCCTACAAATGCGTTGATTCTCAAAAATAGGCGGAAATTACAATGATTCCAAAATTTCTTGATTTGAGTAGGATGACGTTGACTTCAGCAGGCCAACCGAACTTTGGCGATGCAGAATTAACGCCTCTGACCGACGAGTTAGCCTCAATGGTCTCAGGAGGAGTTATCGATACCGATTCCCTTGAAGGTTCGACGAACAAAAATACCTGTTCGGGTTCCAATACAGGTTGTACTAATTCTGGAGACTGCGCACTTAGTTCTAATACAGGTTGCTCTAACTCTGGAACTTGCTACAAAGAACAGCAACAATAAGCAATTGAGACCCGTCCGCTTCAGGCGGATGGGTTTTTTCGTATCGATGAGGTCCCAGATGAAATCAATCGCAATATTCTCAGGCTTACTCTTGGCGCTAGCTCTACATCTCCCCACCGCTTGCGCGACGGGCAACGTGGCACCATTGACTGCGGAGATTGCATATGAACATGTGCAGCAAGTTCGCAAAGCGGCTTCCGCGATCGTCGAAAAGCAACCTTCAAAGGAGGAGCTAGCAGAAGCAATTCGTTTGTTGCTGACTGCCTTGTCGTACCTCGATGAGCGTGCTGTGCAAGATCTGGCGGCGGGCGATACGGCACTGTTTTACCGAGGCCTGGACGTGCGGGTCGATTTAGCCGCCTTGTATGTTCGGACATCGCAGTTTGATCGTGCTTTGACGACGCTTGAGCAGATTAGCAGGTCGTATTGGTTTCCAGAGCTCCGGGAATATCTCGCTAGAGAGGGAGTTCTCGCGCCACTCGAACATGAACCACGCATGCAGGCTTTGTTGCGACTGTCAACCTTACCGAAAGACCTCTATGAGAATAGTGCCCTTGCAAGCGACTTCAAGCCGAGACTAAGTTCCGCCGAGCGTGCTGCTGGTGTGTCGATCTTCTGGCATCAAGTACGTTCAGATTTCGCATTTTTTGATAACGTCCCAGATCTTGACTGGGGGCGAACGTATCTTAAGTTTCTAGAGAAAGTAGAGACGACTTCTTCAACGGAAGACTATTACCGGGTGCTCATGCAACTTGCCCCTCTGCTTAAGGATGGCCACACGAATATTTATCCACCAAAAGAACTGTCATCGAAATTTTATGCTCGGCCCCCGATGCAAACGGCGCTAATAGAAGACAAGGTCTTAGTGACCAGGGTCGACAGTGCAAAGCTTCGAGGGTTGGTCAAGGTCGGTGACGAAGTTATCGATATTGATGGTATCCCAGTGCGCAACTATGTCGAGAAGTTTGTCGATCCTTTCGTCAGCAGTTCCACGCTGCAAGACAGGAAGGTGCGCCAGTACAGTTATCAACTGTTGAGCGGTGATGAAAGTAGAGCCGTCCGATTGGGACTGAAGGACCCATCTGGCGTTGTGAGAAAGGTGCTCTTGCCACGCAAGGGTTACAACGATGTCGTTTATCCGACAAGATTTGATTTCCGGATTTTGTCTGGCAATATCGCATACATTTCTATTGATCATTTTGAGTCGGACGCCGGAGTTAAGGCATTTCAACGAGCCCTTCCAAGTATCTTGAGCGCACGAGGGCTGATCATTGATGTACGTAACAATGGCGGCGGCTCAAGCTGGTATGGTATGCAGATCCTCCAGTTTCTTACGAACGACCCGCTACGAAGCCTCTACAGCTATAGCCGTCGTGACAACGGACTCACGCGCAATATGGGCAGTATTATCGAATGGCGTTCCATTTCGAATGGTGGCGACTCCGATAGGCGGACAAGACCGGACATATTCGCCGGCCCGGTTACGGTCCTGACCGGACCGAAAACGTTTTCGGCTGCCGAAGATTTCGTCGCAGCATTCCAGGCTTCCACACGAGGCCGGGTAGTCGGAGGCGCCACGGGCGGCAGTACTGGCCAGCCAACTTTGGTCAAGTTGCCGGGAGGCGGAACAGGAAGAATTTGCGCCAAACGCGATACGTTTGCAGACGGTAAAACGTTTGTTGGTCGAGGGCTTTCGCCGGACATCGATGTTAGCCAAACACTTTCTGATTTTCATGCCGGCCGCGACACTGTGCTCAATCGTGCAATTGCAGAATTTAACCTCGACAAACCGTAGATTTGGCGAAGGCTAATACTGAGGGCAGGAGCAAATCGTCCAGCAGGTTCGCATCGAGCCGCGTCTGCGTCCGCTGTCGTGACTCTGTGGCGTCCGACAGTGCGTACTGTCCGAACGCGCTGTCGGCTACCGGACAGTAAGCGTCCAACCGCCCCATCTATGATTTCTTGATTTCCCCGTCCACACTGCTCCCCTCGATTGATCAGGAGGGCTACGGTGATAAATGCAGAACGTGAGAAGGTCTGGCAGCAGCGTGTGGCACAGTGGCGAGACAGCGGCCAGTCCCAGCGCAGCTACGCGATTGAACATGGCTTCGCAGTGCGTCAGTTCGGCTACTGGGTCAGGCGTCTGGCCAAGTCCAGCCAGGCACTGCCCGCGTTGATGCCGGTGCGGGTTGCCGCAGCGACCGCAGCGGCGCCAGCGATCACGCTGTGCAGCGAGCGCGGGTGGAGGTTGACCTTGCCTGGCGATGTACCTGCCGGCTGGCTGGCCGAGTTGATGCGTGCCCTGTGATGCAGCTGTCGGCTGACGCGATCTGGTTGGCGACGGCAGCGGTGGACATGCGCACCGGCATCGACGGCCTCTCGCTTCACGTGCAGCAAGCCCTGGGCCGCCCGCCGTGCGATGGCACGGCCTACGTGTTTTCCAACCGGCGCCGAACCCGCCTGAAATTGGTGTGCTGGGACGGCACCGGTGTCTGGATGTGCCTGCGTCGTCTGCACAAGGGCCAGTTCATCTGGCCCCAGGTTGACGATGCAAGCTGGCAGATGAGCGCTGAGCAATGGCAATGGTTGGTGACTGGTGTCGATTGGCAGCGCTTGTGCGCGCCGGCACCGGGACAGTGGCGACTATGAGTATGTAAACTGTTGCGCTTGTAAACATGAAGCAGGCCTTGTAAACTGCTCAACATGAACCCGCTCGACGCACTCGCCGCCACCAACATTGACCCAGCGCTGCTGATTCAGGTTCGGGCGCTCGTTGAGCAGCAGCAGGCGAAGCTGGCCGAGAACGACTTCAAGATCAAGGCACTGACGTTTGAGTTAGCCTATTACAAGCGGGTCCGCTACGGCAAGGCCAGCGAGGCGCTGGTCGGCGAGCAGCGCATGCTATTTGACGAGACTGTCGATATGGACCTCGCAGCCATCGACGAGGAACTCCACAGTCAGGCGTCGACCAAGCAGCCGCGCAAGCGCGCTGGTCGTCAGCCGCTACCGCCGGAACTGCCACGCATCGAGCACCGCCATGAGCCGGAATCTTGCCAGTGCGGCCAATGCGGCGCCGACCTGGTCAAGATCGGCGAGGACGTCAGCGAACAGCTGGACGTGGAGCCTGCGCGCTTCTTCGTGCACCGCCACATTCGGCCGCAGTATGCCTGCCGCCCTTGCGAGACGGTGACGGCAGCGCCGATCCCGCCAGCCGTCATCGATGGCGGGCTGGCAGCCGTTGGCCTGCTGGCGTGGATCGCGGCCTGCAAGTATCTCGATCATCTGCCGCTGTACCGGATCGAACAGATCGCCGCGCGCCAGGGCGTGCCACTTGCACGCTCCACGCTGGGCGAATGGATCGGGCGCATCGGCGTGGCGCTGCAACCGCTAGCCGACCGGCTAGCTGAACTGCTCAGGCAACGAAGTTGCCTGCATGCCGACGAAACACCAGTGCGCCAACTTGATCCCGGCAGCGGCAAGACCCGCCACGCCTACCTGTGGGCGTACCGGTCCAATGCGCTCGATGACGGGCCGTCAGTGGTCGTGTTCGACTACCAGACCAGCCGTGCTGGTGCGCATGCGCGCGCCTTCCTGCAGGACTGGCGTGGCCACTTGATGGTCGACGATTACGCCGGCTACAAGGCGCTACTGACCGCAGGCCCGATCGAGCTCGCATGCCTGGCCCATATCCGCCGCAAATTCTTCGACGTGCACGCCGCCAGCGGCAGCACGGTGGCCGAGGAAGCGTTGCGCCGTATCGCCCAGCTGTACGCCATCGAGCAGCAAGCAACGGGGCTGACGGCGGCCCAGCGCTTTGCAATGCGCGAACAACATGCCATCCCGGCATTGGCCGCCATGCACGCTTGGCTGCTGACCACCCAGCACAGCGTCGCCGCCGGCAGCGGTACGGCCAAGGCCATTGAGCATGCCCTCAAACGTTGGCCAGCGCTGCAGCGCTACGCCAGTTCGGGCAGCCTGCCCATCGATAACAACCCGGTTGAGAACGCGATACGCCCCATCGCTATCGGCAAGAAAAACTGGCTGTTCGCCGGCTCGGAGCGGGCGGGCCGCCGCGCCGCTGCCATCCAGAGCTTGTTCGCTACCGCCAAGCTCAATGGACTTGATCCGGCACGCTGGCTGGCCGAGACGCTTGAAAAACTCCCCACCTGCCCGAACAGCAGGATCGACTCGCTGCTACCGTTCGCAAACTCTACACAGGCCTAGGCGCCGACGGAAGGTGGGGCGGCTGGCCGCTTACACCGGACAGGCACGCCTGACAGTTCCATTAGTCTTCGACGCTTGTCTTGACGGCCAAGTGCGATTCAAGACGCCTATTTTGCTTGCGAGGACTGCACTGCGAAACGTTGAGAATCTTGAATTGGGATAAATGCTGGAAGTGGGGAAGCGCTGTTGTGATTGAAATCGTGAGTCTTGTAGCGGTACGAAAGCCAATCGGCCCATTTCGAGGCCCGCTCAATTAGATCGATCCTGTAAGCCTCGTTTAGGCGCGGTGTACGCGAGTGATAGTTGGCAGAGCGTTGCCACAGGTCGCCCCGGTCGTTCAATATGTGTTGACGCAACCGCCACGCAGCTAGATCAAACGAATAGCAGCCGTCCCTCGCGACATCTGTCGCGGTGATTCCGTATCGCGCCAACGTTCGCAGGTAGGATGTATTGAATTGAAGGCGCCCAACATCATGGGTTCCGTTTGAGTTACGGACCCACTGACCTGGGCGTCCGTTTTCCTTCTCAGCGATTGCGAGAACTATGTTCGCCGGGATTTGATATCGACTAGCCGCAGCGATCGAACACGTAATGCGTTCCTGTACTTCTGGTGGCAGATTTTCCAACATGATCTATTTGTAAGGAGTTTCAAACACGGTCGCGAAATGCCGCGATTTCGGCTTTTGCATCAACCTGGCTACCAGCCGAAAGGCTGTTTTCATCGAACTGGTTTTCTCGGCTACTCGAATCGGAAGCCGCTCCGCGTGCCTTGATTGCAGCGGCGATCTTGCCACCTGTCGTCGAGCCGATGCGATCCTTCGCCGAATCCTTCATATCAGACATCTTGGCTTTTGCAACGTCGTACGAACCTCGCACAAGGTTAGCAGCCGTCCCTGATGCCACTCTTCCTATCTTGGCGGCGATGGCGCCGGCGGCAGTCATCGCACTATCTGGTTTCGCGGTACCCGAAGTTTCAGAACTGTCTATCTTTGATCCCTTGGCAGAAGACTCGCTATCCTCCTTACCCATGTCCGACGCGTGCTCCGAATTGCCGCCTCCGGAAGAGGACTCCGATGTGTTGCTGGAATCGGAAGCGCCAGACGTTCCGCCGCTCGAATCACCCATGGCTTCTGCCAGCGGACTACCGCCAGCACTACTTCCCGCACTAGCATTGCTGGTGCTTGCTCCGCTCGCAGCGTCTGCCAGTGCGCCCATACCACTGCTTCCGCTACCTCGCTCGGCTGCATTCGCCTGTGAGAACGCTGCCATCAGGGCCTGAGCGCCACCGCCCATTCCAGCCGCACTGGCTGCAAGCGCCGCACCGCCAGAGGCGATGGCCGCAGCGCCCATGGCCGCAGCGCCGACTGCCGCGCTCGCACCAAAATTGGAACCCAGATTGCCAGTCGAGCCTCCAGCAAGCGCGCCTATCTGTGGCGGTATTTTTGCTACGAGAAAAAGGAGAACAGCTGCGACAACGGCCATTATTCCCATTTCCTTCAACTGGATTCCAGCACTCATCGACATGTAGTATTCGTCGAGGAATGATCTTCCGATGCCGATAATCAGCACCATCGTCATTAATTGAAGGCCGATGTTGAGGACCGACTTGTAATAGCCGATGGCCATTTCCGAAGTCCATTTCGATCCGCCGAATCCGAGAATGAAAATTCCTGCGTAGGCAAAAATGTAGCCGCTAATGAGTAGCAATAGCATGTTTGCTCCCACGAGGGCGAAAGCGATCAGGATGGCGACTGCAAGCAACATGCCGAAAAGACTGTCCATCGGCTTCCAGACAGTAGCTTGGTCAATTACCTTGTAGAAAATGTCAAATCCAACATCCACGATGCCCGATGGGCCCAGATCATTTGGCAAGCCGGAGGCCTGGGCACCAATCGAGCGCAGTGATTTCATGATGTCGATCGCGAACGTCGGTCCATTTAGCAGAAGCCACCAGAAAAAACCCGTGAACAAAGTAAAGCGAACGAACTCGGCAAAAAATTCACCTATATCGGCTCTGCGTAGCGCCATCGATCCGAATGTCCAGACCATGCTAAGGAGGGCCAGTAGCCAAAACAACCAGGTCGCCCTGGCGATCATGACAGTTTGCCAGGCAGTGGCCGCAGCTTCGAATTTGTCGTGGGCTTTGTTGAGAACCCCAACGTTGTCAACGGCCGCATAGGCTTGGACTGAAAATAGCGCCAGCCATAAGAGCAATAGCCAAAAACGGAGCGTGGGCGTAATGTATGGCTTGTTCATTTCAATTCCTAGTACGTTCGAGTCTTTGGAGTCGGCTTGAATGCTGGTCCGCCGTGTCCGCATCGCTTTTCTAGGTCAGCTTGAACAGCGGGATCGGTTGTTTTCCCCAACTGGTCGCAGGAAGTACTCGTGTCGTCGATGCGCTGGTAGCATCCACTCGAAAGTCCCAAAGTTACCGCAGCTATGATCAGAGCCAGGCGTCTCGAATTCATCATTTTTCAATTCCTTAGTAAGTCCTGGTGGACGGAGTACGCTTGAATGTACCGCTGCGGATGGCCTCTGTCGCCGCTGCTTCACGTGCCTCACGGTCGGCCAACGCCTGATTGCGAGTTGCAATCGCATTTTGTTGCGCGATCAGGAGAGCGCGAATTTGCAGGAGCTGGTTCGATTGATGGCTTGCCAGCTGATTCGCGTATCCAAGGGCTTGCATCTGGCCATCCGAACTTTGTGCCGACGACTGAAGCCGCTGTAACTGCGCGGCGTCGGCCTGCAAGTTTTCATGTTGCTGGTCAAGCCCCCTGAATAGCGCATCGGTCGCTCGTTTTTGCGACTCCGAGCCGTATTTCTCGGCATCTTTCATCGCGGCCCACTGTGCCGGGGTGCAGCCATTCACGGAGTAGCACGGCGAGTTACGGTACCCTTCCGTGTCTTTGAATTTCCCTAAATACGCATCAATACTGCCAAGGTTGGCCTTGTAGTAATTGAGCGTGTCGATCGAGCCGCGAAGCTGGTTCATCGTCACCATCGCGGCGTCCCAGATCTGTTGCCTCGGCGCGGTTGTGTTCTGAAGCATGTTCTGGTACTGGTCGAGTTGCGTCCGATACTGCTGAATTTGATTAGCCGTGTGTGCCACGTTCTCGATCGCACTGATGATGTTCTGACTAAAATTGGCAGCGTCAAAGACGAGCGAACCAATAGCGGGCGGTGACGTCGCTGCGGCGACAATCGATGTGACAAGAAGTAGACGTACTCGTACCAACTTGCTTTTTCGGGCAGTCGTTTTCATGGCTCCTCCTTAATGATTAGTAATCGAACGCGCTATAGGGCTTTGAAAAGGTGAGGTCTTTCGTGACAATCACGTTGAATCGATACCCTGGCCGAATCTGCAGCGTCGGCGCAATGTTGAGGTTCTTGGCGATCAGCTGCGCGGTAACCTGACCGAGTTGCTGGCCAAGCGCCTCGCTCATTGCACTGCTGGTGGTTGGTCGTGAGTTCGATTCCCCGCGATCTGGCTGGCTCATTGCGATGCCCGCAGTGACCGCCGACATTAGGAATGCCGACGAGAACAGCCGGAAGTAGTGGTTGTTCACCTGGTCCTTGAAGCCCGCGTAGCCTGCGCCGTCTCCGCCCGGCATGGAACCGATATCCAAGGCTTTACCGTCCGGGAAAATAATGCGCTGCCATGCGATGAGAATTCGCGACTGTCCGTAGGCGATTTCGCTCGTGTAGGTTCCTACCAGCCGGGCGCCCTGCGGGATCAGCTTGTACTTGCCGATCGGTGTGTCGTACACGTCCTGACTGACTTGGGCGACAATCTGGCCAGGCAATTCGGAATTGATGCCGGAAATGAGCGTTGCGGGGACGACATATCCGGCCCGTAGCTCGTAAGGGGTACGCGGTACTTCCGGCTGCGAATCCAGGCGCCAGCGATCGCCTTGGCCGGTTCCCGAAAACCGTCCGATGTCGTTACGCTTGGCGCCACCAGCGCGCTTGCTCGAATCCACTTCCATATCTCGCTCGCCGCCTCCTGGGCCTGATGCCAGACCCAGGTCCTGCAATTGCTGCAGGCGTGCCTTGTAGGCCGCTGTAGGGTCGTCCCCTTTGGTTGCCTCTATCTGCTGGCGCACGGCCCCGAGCCGCGCCAGGGCTTCGTCTCGCGATGCTCGTGCCCCATCCTGTGGGTTTGAAGCCGGACCGGCGCTGGAGCCGGCGCTGCGGGGGGCAAATACTGGCAGGCTGGTCCTGGCCCTTACGGCTTCATCCAGCTGTTGCATCTTCATGATGCGGATTCGCTCGGCTTCTTCATCGCGGGCGCTTCTCATCCCCTGGCCTTGTATCGGCTGTGGCGCGGGAGGTGCTGTGAGTCTGCCGGGCGGGGAGGGCGGTAGGTCCAAGTTCTCTGGTCGCGCTATGGCGATTGAATCCGGAGCTGCTGGAAACCCAGGCACGGACGGCGGCGTCGCGATATTGGCCTGGATGATGCCTTCCTTTCGTTCGCCGGCGATCTCGTTGGCGAACATGGCCGTGCTACCGCCTTTTGTCTCTGGCGTGTTGCTATTGGTGCGCTGCTGACTGGCTGCGCGGTCTGACGCGACCAATACCATGATCACCAGGAACATGGTCAGTCCGCCCAGTACGATGAAGACCGGCTTGTTGTTCACGCGTCGAACACCGGACTTGGTTGTCAGTTCGCTGGGCGACGCGTCGGGCGACATGTGATCGTCGATTGTGCTGTCCATGGATTTACTCCTTGCGAACCCAGTAGCCTGCCGGCTCTATGTCGCCACCCTTCGACTGGTAAAGCCGCGACAAGGACTGCGCGTTGATGAACAGCGTGACGCGAACGAGGCCAGGCTCCAAGGGCTGGTCGACAATGTAGGCCAGATTCAGGTCGCCGTTTGGCGTGCCCGATTTTGCTGCGGGACCAGAGCGCGCCTTGGCGTTGAACTCTGAAAGCGCATAGCCCTTCCTGCGCAGGGAATCGACCAGGGTAGTTCCGAAGGCGTCGGCGGTACCGTGCCGCAGGCGCAACTTGTTATACGCGGGTGGGAAAAGTGTCGACAGCTTGGCTGCGACATCTTTGGCCATTTTCCTGTCGTCGACCGCTTTCGCGCCTCGCATTGCATTTCCATATCCAGCGGGTGCCTTTGCTGTCGTGCATCCGCCGAAGATCAAGGCGAGCATCAGTAGTGAAACTGATCGGCGCATTTCACTTCCCCTTTGTGATCGTGATGCGATCTTGGCCGCGGCCAACGCCGGCGATGAGAATCGCCTTGTCGAAGACTGTATCGACGATGTAGCGGTCCCCTTGGACGCGATAGTTCACCATGACCGTTTCGGCATCGGTGAAGATGCCGCCATCCTTGCGCACCACCAGGAGCGTTGGCGCCTCGGTCTGCGCCATCGACGGCGGCATCTGGATGATCGTCTTGACACCGTCGTTGTAGACCCGTACCGGCTTCCAGGGTGCCGATCCGGCGACGTCGTACTTGAAGTTAAGGTCGCCCATGTATTCTTTCGTTTGCGGGATCGTACGTTCCTCTCTGACCTGCGCCGCGCGCATCTTCATCGCGTCCCACTTCGCGGCAGCGTCTTCCGGATAAGTAAAGCTGACGCGCGGCATAAATTCGGTTCTGTGCGAACGCAGGTTGATGTGATATGTGCGGCGATTTGTTGTGACGATCAGGGTCGTGTGCAGGCCGACATCGAGCGGCTTGATGATTAGGTGCTGCACTTCATTCGGTCCAACGCCGCTGATCGCCGGTTCGATCGTGAAGCGTGAATCGCCCAGGTTCAAATTATTGACCTGCTCTCCGGCCTGGAGTTCCACATCGCAGACCTGAAGAACTGCGCACACGACGTTTGCTTGCTGGGTGCCATAAGTGAACTTGACCATGCCGGCTGGACCGGCGAATGGCTTGACGCCAGTGGCGCTCCCGGTGCGCCACTTCTGTGCGATGGCGATGGCCGCCTTTTCCTGCGAAGTCAGCTTTGGGCTCTTCTTCGAAAAATACGCGTCGGCAGGGTTGCCGGCGGCCGCGAGTGCCAATGCCGGGACCATGCCAAGCAGGAATGCCACATTCTTGATCTTCATGATCTGCCTCCTACGGCAACTTCGACCAGGAGAAGTCGCGCACATGCACCCCCAAGGGGTTATTGCGTATGTCCTCCTCCGTGGTCGATGGTGTGGTCGGCAATACATAGACTGTGACGAGTGCGCGCCAGCGCTGTTCCGTACCCTTCATGCCTCCCTGGCGATCGCGCACGGTCTCCACCCAGTCGACTTGCCAGGTGTCCGCCGTCTGTGGAATGACCGATGTCAGTTCAGTGCTGACGGTTTCGTCGGCCGCACGTTTGAACGGGCTGCTTTCCTTGCTTCCGTTGAGCCATTGGTTCGTCTTCGCAGTGGCCGGATCGTTTGGTGAAAGCATGGAGTAGAGACGGAAGATTGCCTTGCGCTGGAGGGCGATATCCGGCGTCACAAGGCGCATGTCGGTTATCCAGGAAGCTACTGATGCGTGCACGATCCTCTGATCGACGGGCGACGCGCGTTCCGCCGGCGCTACGGCCATCGCTTGGCCCAGTTTGTCCACGGCCACTACAAATGGTATGAACTTCGACTGGCTTCCGATATGGATCATGCCGCCCACGCTGGCCAGGGCGATCAGGAGTGCCAGGACGCCTATCACCTGGAACATCTGCCGGCTCGCGATATTCGCGGCACTCTGGTCGTTCCAGGTACGTTTGGCTGAGAGGTACGGGTTCTCGCCTTCATCATGTTGGTCGTGTACGGTCTTCCGGCCGGACAGCCTTCCTACAAAGTCGCGCATGTTCATGATGTCACTCCATAATCGGTGAGATCCAGTCCTTTGGAGGCAAGCCACTCCTGCATCCAGCCATCGCCGTGCTGCTGTTCGAGTTGCTGGATGGCGGCGATGGATTCCTTGTCAGTAGAGCCGGCAAAGGCCAGCGCGAGCGGCCCGAGCGCGGCATCGTAGAGCCGGCAGCCGCCTTCGGAAATGCAGTAATACTGGCGCTTCGGTATAGCCGTGGCGATGATGTCGATCTGCTTGGCATTGAGGCCCATCTGACGATAGAGCGCAGATGCGTCTTCTCCCTTGGCGTCCCTGTTCGGCAGGAAGATCTTGGTGGCCGTCGATTCGATGATGACGTCGAGGATGCCGCTCTTCGATGCGTCGGTCAGACTCTGGGTGGATAGCAGGAGCAGGCAGTTCTTCTTCGCGAACGTTTTCAGCCACTCGCGGATCTTGTCGCGAAAGACTGGGTGTCCCAGCATGAGCCATGCCTCGTCGATGAGGATCATCGCGGGCTGGCCATGCAGACTATTTTCGATGCGGCGGAACAGGTAGAGAAGTACGGGAAGTGCAAACTTTTCGCCGAGGCCCATCAGCTCTGCGATCTCGAAAGTAGTGAACGTGGACAGGTCCAACCCGTCCTGCTCGGCATCGAGGAGGTGCCCCATCAGGCCGTCGACCGTGTATTGCTTCAGCGCGGCCCGGATCTCCGTGTCCTGGATAGTCAGAGTCATTTCGCTCATGGTCCGCGCGCCGCTTTCATGCATGTTCATGACGGCCTGGCCGATTTCGTTGCGCTGGTCGGGCGTGGTGGCAACGCCATTGAGCGCCAGGATGGTATCGATCCATTCCATCGCCCAGGCACGGTCGCCTTTCGTGTCGAGAAACTGCAGCGGGCAGAAGGCGAGGCGGCTGTCGTCCGCCGCGACCGTAAAGTGGTTTCCGCCGACGCCCTTTGTCGTTGGATACATGGACATGCCCTTGTCGAAAACGTAGATCGACATGCCCTGGTAGCGGCGCGCCTGCATCGCGATCAATGCCAGCTTGGTGGACTTGCCCATGCGGGTGGGCCCGAGCATGATCGTGTGCCCCAGGTCGCGGCAATGGAGATTGAAGCGAAATGGCGTGCTGCCATGCGTGACGCAGTTCATCAACGGTGGCGATTGGGCAGGGTAGAGCGGACAGGGTGCGTAGTTCATGCCTGTCCAGATCGTGCTGGTGGGAAGAAGATCGGCCAGGTTCATCGTGTTGATCAACGGACGGCGGACGTTCTCGACGCCATGTCCAGGCAGGCTCCCAAGAAAAGCGTCCATGGTATTGATGGTTTCGATTCTGGCAGTGAAGCCGATGCGATTGATGGACTTTTCAAGGGTGCGCGCGGCCATTTCGAGCTTGTCGCGATTTTCGTCCATGAGGATCACGACGCTGGTGTAGTAGCCCTGCGCGATCAGGCCACTATTGACTTCGGCGATTGCTGACTGCGCGTCCGCGACCATCGACATGGCGTCTTCGTCGATGACGCCGCTGTTCGTGTTGAAGACCTGATCGAAAAATCCACGGATCTTCTGCTTCCATTTCTTCCGGAATTTGTCCAGGTGCGCTACGGCCTCGTGCGGGTCCATGAAGATGAAGCGCGACGACCAGCGGTACTCGCAAGGCTGTTCGCCAAGTGCTGTCAACATACCTGGCGTCGATTCGAGAGGGAAGCCTTCGATCGCCACTACACTCACGAATTTCTGCCCGATCTTAGGAACGACGCCTGCCCACAGTTCCTGACCGCCGATCAGCGAATCGAGGTACATCGGATTGCTGGGTAGGACGACGGGATGATTTTTCCCCGAGACGCAGAACTGCAGCCAGCGAAGGAAGTCGTCGTGAGTTACTATACTACCGTCTTCCTGCACCAGTTTCTTTCCCCGCAACCGGGTGAGCTTGACGGCGGCGGATAGACGCGATTCGATGGCGATGCATTCGCGCTTGAAGTGATCGACCATGCCTTGGGTTCTGGACTTGCGATCCATCGGCGCGGCTTCATCATCGAACATCATTTCGACGAACTTGCGCTGGGCAAGCAGCGGTGGAAAATAGGTGACGGTAAGGACGAAGAATCCTTCGTACATCGTGCCCAACTTTTCGAATAGCCTGCGCCTTTCCTCGTCCACCCCTGCCGTCAATGGGTCGGGGAAGCTCGATGCGCTGCGGGCCGAATAGCTTGGCGCCGGCCGGCGGACCGCGTCGACATGGATCATCCAGCCGTTGCCCATGCCGGATAGCGCCTGGTTGATGCGGAAGGACACTTGCTCGCGCTGCTCGTCGGTGTTGCTGGCGTTGTCTTCTCCCTGGTAGATCCACGAGGACATGAGGGAGCCGTTCTTGCCGACGACGATGCCATCGTCGATTACTGCGGCATAGTTCAACAGGTCGGCGAATCCGGCGTCCCTGGAACGGTGCTTTTTTAGCTCCAGCTGGCTGTTGGCAGCGCGGATACGCAAGTACATCAGGAGCAGCATGACCGTTCCGAGTACAGCGATAGCGATGATGATGTACGCGATCATGAGTACTGCTTCCCCTGGCTCGTCGTATTCAAACGGAATGGCGTGCTGCGCGGTGGGTAGTACGCCTGGTAGCGGCGATGGCGCAGATACACGTGGCGAAGTTTTGGGTCGGAACGCGCCATCAGCCGGAAGAGGTACAGTGCGCCGAACCACAATGTCAGGCCGACGACGGTTGCGCGAAGCTCCTGGGCACTGAATACCAGCGCGAAGGCCATCAAGCCGGTGAACATCACCAGTTCACGATCACCGCCCATGAACAGGTTCTGCCGGTTGCCGGCGCGGCGGATGGGAATCGAGCGCAGGGCCATGGCTACACCAGGAGGTTGGTCATGGCCGATGCCACGACTTTGATCTGGAGGGCGGCGGCGTTGCCGGCGTCTGCTATTTCGGCTCCCCGGCCGAAGTATGTGCTCATGACGTTTTGTGCGCCGACGATCAAGGCCATTACAAGCGTCAGGAAGATCAATGACCTGAAGAATCCGTTCAGATCGCCGCCAAAAATAAGTACGCCACCTGCAATGACGATACCGATTATCGACAGGGTGAACGCTACAGGGCCGGTGACCGAATTTCGCAGGCTGGTCAGCCACGACTCGTAAGGCAAGGATCCTCCGGTGCCCTCCGCAGCGATGGCTTGATGGGGAACCAGGAGGAGGACGGCAATCAGGACCGCCAGGCCGATATAGAACGCCCTGGTACCGGTGGAGATTGCGGCTTGATTGGGAATGGGTGCGCGCATGGCAATGGCTCCTAGATGGTTTTGGTGAGGTAGTGCCCGTCTTCGTACCCTGAGACAGAGACGATCTCCTGGATGCGACGGCCAGTCGGCGTGCGGGCGATATGAATGACCATGTGGACGACTTCGCCGATCAACGATTCGATTTCAGTGGGCGCCGATTCATGGCGCGTCACGAGCGACTTGAGGCGGGTGAGTGCGGCATGTGGGTTGTTGGCGTGGAGCGTCGCCGCGCCACCTTCGTGCCCGGTATTCCATGCATCCAGCAGGTCGAGCGCTTCCGGGCCGCGGACCTCACCGACCAGGATGCGGTCGGGTCGCATGCGCAGCGTTGCCTTCAGGAGCGCCGTCATTGAGACTTCGAACGACGTGTGATACTGCACAAAATTTTCGGCGGCGCACTGGATCTCGCCAGTGTCTTCGATGATGAAGACGCGTTCCGCCGGATCGCTGGCCACCATTTCGTTAATGATTGCGTTCATCAGCGTGGTCTTGCCTGAGCCAGTACCGCCACTGACCAGGATGTTCAGGTGGTCGGCAACGGCGCGCTTGATTACCCGGTACTGCGCACTCGTCATGATCTGTGTGTCGACGTACTGTTCGAGTGTGAAGATCGCGATGGCCCGTTTGCGGATGGCGAAGGTAGGGAAGGGGACGACAGGCGGCAACTGACCGGCGAAGCGCGATCCATCGAGTGGAAGCTCGCCTTCCAGGATCGGTTTGCTGTGTGTGATCTCTTTGCCGTGGTAGCCAGCCACAGTCTTGATGATGGCTTCGGACTGCGCGACGCGCATGGTCCCGATGCACATCATCTTTTCGCCCAGGCGTTCTTGCCAGATCCTGCCGTCGGCATTGAGCATCAGCTCGACGGTACGCGGATCGTTTAAAGCGGTCAGGAGCAATGGCCCCATGTCGCGTTCGAGCTTACGCTTGGCGCGGTCTTTCAGTGTCGAGAAATCTTCAGACTCGCTCATGGCTGACCCTGTTGTGTTTACTGCAACGGACCACACAAAGGATATACCGAACGAATCGCTGTTCTTAGACCTGCGACAAACGAAGCACTGCAACTTAAGAAGGATATAAGCGACATCCTGCGAGAGCGCAAGACGGTGGAATTGTCACAACTGCCAAATTTGCTGGCATGTGGCCTGCATCAGCCCTTCTTTTTAGGCGCCTTCTCGGCAAGCTGCGCTGAATTCGCGCGGTCCCATTGACGGACCTGGAAAGCTTGGTATTCGGTCAGGACCGCGGTCACGCGAACGAATCCAGAGGGGAGGCTTTTGAGTGGCTTGCCGCCAGCCAACTGCTCAAGGTCCTGGTCACTGAGGTCGGTCGTTTCCAGCAGCGTTGCCAATGGTGTGTCCAGTGCTTCGGCCAGCGACTCCATGATTTTTAGGGAAGGGTTGGCCTTTCCATTGGTGAGGTCGGACAAAAACGAAACTGACATGCCGGCGCGATCGGCTAGTTCATTCTTCGTCATTCCTTGCTCGTCCAGGATCCGTAGGATGTTGGTAAAGAAAATTTGATTATGCACAGTCAACGTTTTCTGGTCTTGAAGTTGCGCAATTTTAGCGGCTAAATCGCGCTCGGTTTTTTCGATTCCCACATGCTGAAGTCGTGCAGGAGTTCCAAACACTATAGCCACAAATTTGCCGCGTGCTTGCAAGAGTTTGCAGATTTTTTGACGCCGGTAGTCACCGTTCAAGGTTGTTGTGTCCGCGGCCGAATCGGCGCATGCAGGGTGGGTACCGAGGAGGGTAGCGTGGAAAAGGTTGGGATGGCGCCTGAGAGTTCGGCGGAAATGTGCTCCGCCTAACTCAGAAGGTCGAGGCCGGACTGAGGCGCTCAACGCCGACGTTGTCGAGCCGAATGCTGCGCTTGGCCCAATATGCGAACGCTTTTGATTCTCTCGCCCACGCCTTTCTGTTGACAACTTTGCCGACCGCATTTTCCTGCTGTGATAATCCCGCATTGAGTACTTCAGCTTTTGCGTACCGAAAATCCAGTGGCAGATAGTCGACAAGGTCAGTGGAACGCTAAGGCTAGGATTTGCGCGTGTTGTTTAGTTTCGCGAGGGGTTGTATAAACTTTTTTCGTCCTATTTGTAGTTTGTTCCATATATTTCAGCAACAGTGCAGTTTCTCTCTTCTTGCTGCCTTGGACGTACAAGGGAAATCAACTTCCGGCGGTCGGAACCAGGCGCTGAGCGAAAGTATTGATATATCAATCGCCCGGAAAGGAAGACTTCGAATTGTTGAAGATAGCGTTCAAGAAGTCTATTTGAGATTGCGCTTCCTTATTTCCTCGATGGAGTCACTGCACTCAGCTTTTGGTCCAGGGCGCGAATCCGAACTTCAATCGGTTCAGCCAAAGAATCATCTAACGATTCGAAAGTTTCATGGCTGCGGTCCGACAGCCGCTGGCACAAGTCAGAAATTTCCTTCAAATCCCGGACGACGTCGCTCGTGCCAATCGCACCACTGGTACGTTGCCACGCGTCGATAGCGACCAAAGACAGACCTCCCAGCTGTTTCCCACCTGATGTATAAGTGTTGACAACTTTCAGGACAGCACGTTCTGCGGTGACCTTACTTTGAAACGTGTTCTTCATAGACCATCTCCGATTGTTTGTGCCCAAACGATGAGCGGCGCATCTAGCATTAATTTTACCGTTTCACCTACAGCTTCGGGCACTGCGCCACCCCGGGTCGAATAGTGCCTCGCGTTCATTGCTCTGGCATAAGCAGCTCGGCTTAATGGAACGGGATCGGGAAGCATGAAAGGGGCATCACGTGAAAACGACGGAAGTCCCAACATTCGCCAAGACGCGCTCATGGCGATATCGCGCAAGGCCGTATAGCAGATTCCCAACTCATAGATTTCGCTATTGGAACCATTTCGCAGTTCGATCAGCGATGTCTCCAAAATTTCCGTCAGCGAATCAACATCTGACTTGGCTGTGCGATAAGGCGCCGGGGTTCCGATGGTTTGCAACCAGTTTTCCGGGCCGGCGCTGAACACGCAGCGTGACTCCAGGTGTAAATGCCATGCAAACAATCGACCGTCGTCGAAGTAGCTCTTCATTGTCCCTCGGTGGTATACACTCCAAGCAGCTGGATATGCATCGCGATGTGCATCGTCGACAGGAATAACCAAAACATCGCTGTCCGACGTTCTGCTCACTTCGCCTCGAACGAGGGAGCCAAAAATAAAAATATCGTGACTCATCTCCGCGACAGGCGTTTGACCAGGATCGCCATGAACAGGCCAAAGAAGACGAATCTCGCCACTGTCAGAATGACCGCGAATAGGTGCGAAAGAGGTTGCCCTATCCCCCAAAAATTCAAAAAGGAGAGCCATAGCGCGTCGGGATAGTTCAGAGTCGAAGAGGACTTAGCCAAGAACGCGGCCGAGAGCATGATGAGGAACGTTCCGTTGAACAGCACACGTGACAAGCTTTCACCATTTCCCCAAAGCCAGTCGAGTACCTTCCATCGGAAATGTTTCAAGATAAACCACAGTCGGTTCCAGCCGTTATATTTCTCGAACGTGCGATAGTAACTTTGCTTCGAATAGGCCGCGTTGTACAAGTGTAGTCCGGTCAGCTTCACCTCAATCGCCGCCGCTTTATTGACCGCGTCCTGATTTCCGATCTGAGCAAAGTTGACTCGCAAGGACCGCACCAGGTCGCGGGCCAGGTTCTCTTCCGAGGGCAGGCACTTGTCCAGGAAATCTTCATCAAGCTGAGTCTTTTCCCAAGTTGTATAGCGAAACGGGCATTGCGCGAATGATGAACCCTTGAAATAGCAGTCCTTGATCTGTGTTCCTGTAAAGTCGCATCGAATGAAGGTGCAATTCCGAAAATAGCAATTCGTCAACGCCGCCTGCTTGAACGATACCCCTGTAAAGGTAACTTTCACTGCGTAGACCCGGACCAACTCCATCTGTTCGAAACTCTGGGTCATGTCGCCCTTAAATTCCTTGTCGACGAGGCGATCTTTCAAATGTTCTGCTATCTCCAATTGCAGCTCCTGTCAGTATCTTGTTTGGACCACATTGTGGCACGTCAATTGCTGAAGCGTTGTTAAGATTGGGGCAAGCGACAAACTGCAACATTTCCGTGGAAGTAGCTAGCGGGCGAAGTGTTAAATGTAGGAGCGGAATGTCAAAAAGGAAAGAAACATTCCCCCTGGGGCTTGTAATTTGTACCATCCCTCCCCAGATTCTTCGTTCCACCATGAACTCATGAAAAAGTTTTCCGGTTCTGGCGAGAAGCCTCGATTAGGTCAGAAGAAGCACCAACGCGCCAACCCAAGGAACGCAAATGGACCAGAACAACACGGATGACGAGCTCGACGAAAACGAATCCGAGCATGTTAGTAGTACCGATTATGATCGCCCTCCGGAACTGGAGAGCGCGTTGGCCGGGGTGATGGCGATGAGCGAACCAGACTTGCTCGACGCCCTCGGGGTCAAGGCGCATACTTCTTCAGGGTTCATACCGTCCGAATTCTTGGTCACCTTGGCCCGGCTCAAGTTCGGTAGCCCTGTGGTTCAAAAATCCGTTGCGTTGACTTTGCACGAACGTATCGTGAAGGTGACCATGTGGTACTTGCGCCGGAACCCGCAGTGGGCACCGGTTATAGAGCGCAGCAGCGAATCGAAAAAGGAACTGATCTCCGATCTCTGGGTGAAACTGATGGCTACACGCGCTTTGGTATCCTTCGCCGAGGTGCGCTTTTTGCCGTTCCTCGAATCCCGTATCCTGGACTGGCTAAAATCACAATTACGGCAGAAAAATTCTGTTCCAGCAGCAGAAGACCTGGAGTCGCCCGTCGATGAGAATGGCGACTCCATTTCACTGGTGGACATGGTACCGGATGACGATGCTATGCCGGTCCAAGATCAGATCGAGTTGAAGGAGCTGCAGCAGCGTTTGGAACTGCTTGTGCTGAATTTACCGAAGAAACTCAGGGACGCCGTGTACTACTGCTTCGAGTTGGAAATGGCTCAGGAAGAAGCAGCCAAGCTCATGAAGTGTTCCGCCAGGTCTGTTCGGACGTATCTGAACAAGGCGCTGGTTCTGTTGCGCAAGGGGGGGTGAGATGAACAACATGAACGTGAAAGTAAGCCGTGAAGCCACGGCTTTGATCGAGGCACTCTTGCTTGAGAATCCACACCCTACTAACGGAGATTGGAAGGCTCTTGTGATGAACAATCCAGACTACGCATCGGAAATCGCCGACTTCTCAATGCTGTTTGCGCGAAATATTCATCTTCAATCGGAGGCTTATGACGAGCCTCTTGATCAAGATTTATTTGATGAATTGAGTGAGCAGCTCTTTGATATGCTTGGGTCGGTAGAGAGTTCAGCGAATGTGGCTCAAGTACGATTGGAGAAGATTGTTGGGCCTAAGTCTCGAACCATAGCTCGGGAAATCGGGCTTCGTGAGCATGTAGAACTCTTAGATCAAATAATTAGTGGAGAAACTAAAGCTCCATTTGTGTTGGTTAAGAGGCTCGCTGGCAATCTTGGGTTGGAGATTGCCTCCTTGGTACAAGCATTTGCACTAAATTTTTCTCATCGTCCTGCGCAATCGTTTAAGTCAGATCGCAAGCCCCAATTGGAGCAAGAACCTATTGATTGGGAATGTGCTGTTCGTGCTGCGGAATTAGGCCATGAAGACACTGATTACCTTCTAAGTTTAGAACGAAAGTTAGAATAGAGTGAATGTATTTTTTCGTGCAAGACATGAGGCCTCACTCTTACGACAAGAGTTGGTGGGGGATGCTGCGTTTACTGCAATTGATTCTAAATCTCTCTTTGCCAGCATCGAAAGTGTTCTCGATATTGGGGTAAAAGCGGTTGCGCCCACCAACTCTGTTCTGAAGGGAGGAAATGCTACTCTTCGCCGAAAAGCAAAATTTATCTATTATCGAAGAGATCTCAACTGGGATGATCAATCCTATTTGATTGCACATGAGTTGGGTCATCTTCGTTTGGATGACGTCTTAGATGAGACGATCAATCACGTTTATGCTTCGACTGTTAAACCGACTTCACAGACAACCGCAGTAGTTGACTCCTATGGCGCTCGAGAACGGGACGAACTGCAGAAAAATACGTTTGGACGTGAGCTTCTCCTTCCTAGAGCTGTAGCAAAGGCGTTGTTCAAGCAAGGATTGGGGCCGAAGAAGATAGCCAAGGCGTTAGGTATCCCGCTAGAGGTCGCCAGGCAGCAGTTACTGGATGCCATCTTGTTACCCGAGTACGTTCCGCCGCCTCCTCAAGATTTGCCTAACCCAACCCCTGACCAGATCGCAGCGATTCATGCGAAAGAAAAGCATGTCAATGTTGTTGCGGGACCTGGGACAGGCAAGACAACCACTCTTGTCCATCGGGTCAAGAAACTCATAGAGGTCGATGGTGTACCTCCCAAAAAAATCCTTGTCTTGACCTTTACCAATAAGGCTGCAGCCGAATTGGTTGAGCGACTTCAGCGTAGTGGTGTTAAAGGGACCTCAGAGATCTGGGCTGGGACGTTTCATGCGTTCGGCTTGGAGTTTCTTCGGAAGTACTATCAGCACTTTGAGTTACCACAGGACGTAACAGTGGCGGATAAAATTACCACCATTACACTGACAGCAAATGCGCTCGCCGGCGCCAAACTTGAGCACTACCGACGAACGGATGATCCTTATGAATGGTTGCCGAAGGTAATTGAGGCAGCTCAGCGGATCAAAGAGGAACTAGTAAGCGTTCAGGGCTATTTGGAGTCCGCTCTTGAAGTGTGCGAAGACTCTAGAGAGCTCATCTATCGTGATGTGGCAGCCGTCGCGAATGTCTATGGTGACGTTCTGAAAGAAGCCAAGCTTGTAGATTTTGTTGACCTAGTGGCTCTTCCAGCCAAGGCAATTGCATCCAATAGGAGCAAATTCAATGACGTAGCTGATCACTACGATCATATCTTGGTTGATGAGTTTCAGGATATGACGACAGCAATGCTGTCCCTTATTGAAGGCTTGTCGTTAAACGCGAAGGCTTTATGGGTGGTTGGAGATATGAGACAGGCCATCTATCACTGGAGAGGTTCGTCACTCGACGCTCTTTTAGGATTCTCAGATCGATTCGCTGACGCCAAGTTATACGTCCTGACGCAAAATCGTCGTAGCAGCGATGAGATCATAGCCATGACGCGATCAGTGGGAACGCATCATCCTTTACAAGCGCGCCTTGCTCTTCCAATGGTAACTGGAATTGTAGGAAAGACTGGAGCCGCTCCGTCTATGGGATGCGCTAGCTCCAGAGCCGAGATGTGGAATGGGCTGATACAAGGAATCGAAAGTCTTCATAAATCCGGCGTGGCTTACAAAGAGCAAGCAGTTCTCGCTCGTAAAGGAGGATGTGTCGCCGCTGCGGCAGAGGCATTGCAGTCTGCGGGGATACCTACGGTGTACATTGGCGATATTGCCGAGCGCGATGAGATCAAAGACATCCTCGCGGTAGTTCAGTTGGTGGTTGAACGTCAGCCGCGTGCGCTACTTCGAGTCGGCTTGTTGTCCTCACCACCAATGAGCTTATCGGACGTCCAGAAAGTATTTGAGAACCTGACCTCAAATCCGGGTTTGCAGCGTATGGGTTGGTTGAAGCATGCAATTCCAGGGGTATCAAAAAATGGCGAGTTTAGTCAACTAGTGTAGTGCGTCATACAGATTGAAGCTTATTAAGCTTGGCACGAGCGCGCGTGACTTTGGCCAGAATGTCGGTCGCTTTCGCGGTCCAGATATACGGTTTCGGTGCCATATTATGCTT